>Ga0210059_1006929_pt1 | contig 18106 bp, 8 predicted proteins | sample Ectturendosymbi2_FD_188042 | JGI IMG/M metagenome (GOLD analysis project Ga0210059, IMG submission 188042) | Ecteinascidia turbinata endosymbiont from Florida, USA - Sample 2 (SPAdes) (version 2) | ecosystem: Host-associated > Tunicates > Ascidians > Unclassified | place: Key West, Florida... | reverse complement strand
AGTCGTGACCGCGAGGCCCCCGACTCGCTTTGCGCAGTTCGCTCCTTTTGCCTGCAGAGGCAGGTTGTGAAACTCGCTAGCGGGTTGTTGTACTCTTGGTCTTTATTGTGTAACAATAACACGGCAATAAATATTCAAATGTTCACTTCAAGTTATGGGAGTAGGCGTTTTTTCGCATATGACCATGGCTCCCGCTGAGTTTTTTTTCCACCCGGATCCACTTTTTTAGTCGACCTGTGTGTCTAGGTTATTATGAAAGATCGCGTGATATCTGTGTTTTTTTGACGTGACAAACTCATCAACAGCTGCACTGCGTTCAGTAATATAAAGATAGAGAAAGTACGCATATCGGATGAAGCAGAACGTGTTCAATCGGTTTGATATTCTCATATATGATCTTTGTCAGGGTTATATACAGTGGTGTGTTTAGGGGAAGGCAAGCGAGGCACTTGCCTCGGGCTCCCTTTTGCAACTGTTGTGTAAATTAGCCTAGCTTACTTTAAAAGGGGTCCAACAGCAATTGCAATGTATAAGTGGTCTACTTTGCTTTCAAAGGGGCCCAAAGCAACTGTAATGCACTTTTCTTTCAAAGGGTCCCCTAACTTCACTGATTTCTGATGATTCATATTTCAATTTGGGGGATCGAAGCTTTCTTGGGGGCTAAGTGGTGACGGGACTGAAATTTTGGGCCCCTTGTGACAGCGTGCCCCCCAATTGAGGGTAATGAGTGCAGCTGATACGGCTCTGTATCAGAATCGCTAACCACAAGTCACATTAAATATCGTAAGATATCAAGAGTCATTTATGACAGCTACATTGACAGAGCAGACTTATGCTTCCATATGACTTCAACAGGATTCCGGCAGACCTCTCTGTTTGTTGCAGCGTAAATAAAAGGATTGAGGAGTGTCGAGGCTTTGGCGAAGTAGGCAGCAATTGAACCGACGACAGGCCTCACCTGCGGTGACGATGCAAAACAGCTGCTGTACTGTAATTAGCCTGTGTGATCGTTCAAAACTCATGAAGCATACCATTAAATAAACTCTGTAATTTCAACTCAATTGAGTCTTGTTAACTTTTAGATCTCATAAATTTAAGCTTTTTATTCTCATTCCTGCCAAATCGTAAATCATGGGCGCATTGCGCAAACAAGAAACTTACTTTGCTCAAATTCAAATATATCCTATGTCAAAATTTACCTGCACGTCTTCAACGGCAAACTAGCAATCTTACAAGCATCTCAGCGAGAATAATCTTGCATGCACCCAACTTTGCACAGCGGTTTAACCTTGTCCTTATTAGCACAAAGTGAAACAACACAATGTCGCAGAAATCAAATCGTACAGCGTTTCTGCATTTAGCTTCATTCAAATGATGTACTGTATAAGCAGATCGCTCACGAAGTAAGTTTTAAATCAATTTATCCAGTGTGGCAAAAACGCAAGTACTAGTGCGCTGTTTGACGAACAGGATTAGCACCAGGGGAAGACATCAAAACGGTTTTGAGTTCAACACGGTAAAGTTTGCATGAAATAAAATTGGTTTGGAATGGTATGGAAGTTTAGGCATTTGTCCCGCAAATGCAGCGAAAACGCTTTCGTAGGAAAATATGACCCCTTATTAACATTTGAATACATGTTGCACAGAATTTGGTTGTGTTTCACATCGTTGTCGATAGACTCCCGAAAATCAGCTATCCGGTAACTCCTGGGAATTTCCGAGAAAAAAGAGACCTTAAGGTTGTTACGTTTCTACAGGGTATTGTCGATTGACTAAAAATGGTTTTTGTGACTGCAATCAAAATAATGGCCAAACGAGAAAGTATTGCTGAAAATTTATGTAACGCAAAAAGAAAGGGTATAGTGACTTGCATTTTACAGGTGAGAAGTATCGCTTTTGTAATTTTAAACTCTTATATCGTGCATGCTTCTCCAAAAGGTCTTCTTAATTTTTCAGGGCAATAACAGTAATCGGAGAAATAAGATTAAATTTCATCTTTTACGAAAATTTCTAGTAAGTGCTATTTTTTAAAACGTGCTATTAATCATAGCTATCAATTGGGTTTTTAAAATAAAATGTATTAAATCTTTTGATGCATCTTTCGTTGCATGAAACTAATTCATTTTTTCACAAAAAATATGAAAAAAAATCCGGAAGAACTGCAAAAAACAAAAATGAATATTTGCTTGTGTGTTACTTCGAGATAATTTGAAACTAAATTTTCAGGTATAAAGCAAATTTCTCACTAAAATCAAAAAGTCTATGAAAAGAGGCAAGTAACGAAAAACCTAGTTCATTTTCATACAGTGGACTAAATCTTTGAAATGTAAATCGGCGCAGGTTTTCAATTGTCAAATAGCTTGCTCATAGAAATTGGCTTACGCACAAGAGAATATTTACAGGCAGGCCCGAAACCAGCCTGGGACACCAGGAGGGGCGAAGAGTTTTCTGAGAGGGGCCTACATTTTTTGTACTGTGTCCAATAGTTTTAAACTATGTCCAACACATTTTTCCAGGATGGGCGAAACATTTCTAGGGGGGCTTGCTCCCCTGCGCCCCCTGGTTACGGGCCTGTTTACAGGCAAGGATGTATATAAAAATGCGTCACACAAATGCCCGAAAGTTAACAAATATATTTTCAGTTCCATTAACAAAGGATTGAAGTGCCGTTTTGAGAAGTTATATGCAAGTGTCTTAATATGTTTAAACAAATGATTTTCTTAACTATCGCTGATTTCACTTGTAAGTTAGATTTAACTACATTTTTAATGTACACCCTATTGTTAAACACTTTTTTAACAATATTTTTTTGTATGTAAATTTGAAACGTATCTGCAAATATTTGCTTAAGCAGATCATGTAAACTTTGCGGAATAATTGTTCTAATTTTGATGCTAAGCTACTGCATTGTTTTCTGGAAGTTTTCTACAAATGCATTCTAATATTTAACGCAATCCTTGATTTGTTGCGCTATGATGAACCGCGATTATTTATAATTGTTTGTTAATTTATTTGTGTCTTTTTTTCCTGCACAACAATTTCAAAGTCTTTAATTTGAAACTCATTGTTTCTAACCAGTAACTGCCCTATGACAAATTCAAAATTTTCCTCTTGTCTGCTTTTTTCTGAGAGAAGACGCATTGGCCTGAAGACAACATGGCGTATACTAAACCCTGATTTAAGCAAACACACGCGATAAATTTGAAATATAAACTATGTTCTGTATTAGATCAAAATCAAAAGTAATTATGGTCACTCAATAAAAGAGAGAAAATCAGTCAAAGACTTCTTCACAGAAATTTTCGTTGCAGTTGTACAAACAGAAGCACGAAAGACGTTTCCCCGGAACGTTTTGGTCTCACCGGTGAGTTGGCATGGGCGACGTTATACATGGAAAAAATTCCATAAGGTAGCCAAGCGATGAGAAATCCAGAGACCATGGCAACCACCATTTTTTCGATGATGCAGTCAAAATCTCGGATTTTTCTCCAAAGCGCAGTTTCGCGAAAACTGCAAATTTACAACAGTTGATCTTGAAACACAGCACAACGAAGAACTCAGTTTTAACATCAACAAAATAAGCTGGATGGAAACCAGCTGACGCATATGCTTTTTGGCCAACACGGTTGCCATGCAACACGCATCTGACTGGCTCGTAAAAGGTGAAACCACTTATGATTAAACATTAATCAAACACTATACAAACATTTAATTTTCGTAACGCATAAAACCTTTCTTAAGGTCCAGATGAGTTTTCCATAGCAGTAAACGATCACTGCAAATGGGATCGCAAAACATCCAGAAAAATACAGAACTGTGTATTGTTTTTCACTGAAACACAATAAGATTACGATTATACAATATTTTTATTCCCTTTCGCAAATGTGGGCGTTCAAGTAAGGACATGCCAATCCAGATGAAGAGAAAAAACTATACAGGTTTTTTTTAACTGAAAAATAAACATATTTAAGAATCTCTTTGATTCCACTGAAGAGCAACTTTGAAATGAGGTGCCTGTGATAGCGATAAAGTTTATTGTTTTTTTTGTTTATCTGGATTGACATTTCCTAAGTTATTGTTTCAACCAAAGAAAAATCATCTTTCATGAAAAGTAAATCAGTAGCTCCGAATGATAGGAAACTATTTAATTATCAGACCAAAAAGATGTTGACGCGGTAACGACTCACTACGTTGTTCTAATTCTGTTTTTCTCGATTTCGGTCACACTATACCAGGGGTGGGCAAACATTTTCTGCGGAGGGCCACATTGAAGATTTCATTGCTACCACGGGCCGCATGCTCGTATTACATGTACTACATCTACAATCGCTTTAAAACTTAAAAAAAAGTTTCACATGAGTTGCCACAAAATAAAGGTAACAATGGTCACTTCTGGTTGAGTAAAAATGCGGTTTCGAATGAAACGTGTGGAATAAAAGCTTAATAATTCTAATCTTACAGATAAAATTACTTTAACATTGACTCCGAATATCTACTATCTATGTGCGTGTGACTGCCCTGCGGGCCGCGCAAAATGCCCTCACGGGCCGCATGCGTAGTTTTCCCACCTCTGCACTATACCTTTTTTCAGTGGCATACCAATTCGGCTCGCAGCTTGTGCCAATGCCAATGGCAATGTAACTCCTCCAAACAATCAAAGGGAGGGTATTCCATGCAAATGACCACATCCATGTTATTGCAATTCCTGGTGAAACATTTAAACCCAGTTAATGGATGGAGATTAACACTTTGCACTTGTAACTGGAATTTAATAGAGATCTTGAGTGCAACAGTAAGATACCGAGATATGAGTCTGTTTTTGAAAATTGAAACAATTCAAAAGTTTTGCAGACGGCAAAGTATCTTTCAACAGTCATTACTGCTATCGAAGTCAATCCAGCTGTGCCTGCTGAAGCGTGTGCGACCCGGTTGTGTTCGCATACCTTCAGTGTGGGATTGATCCTCGATCTTCGGGAAGGACGGATTGTGACGTCATCAATGTTAACTCCACGCCAGACGAATCGGCCAAAGAGAGCTCTTACTTCCATGTGCATGGAAGTCACTTATAAGTGTCGCATGCTTGGTCTTTCCCTTCTTGCTTTGGCCAACTTTGCTCACATGTAGCGGTCGCGTTAGCGTGAGTGCTACACTGCATAGTAACAATATTTACCAAAGCTGTGATTGTGACCCGTAAAGCAGAAAACACTTTTTACAATTATGTGACGCACTTGCAATTTTATGTGTGATTTGGAACAGTGAATCACACCCACGATAGGCAATTGATTGATTTTGAGGGCACCTCTTGTGTAGCATTCCTCGATTATAGTAGTTTTTTTTAAACACGCTTTCAAGAAAGTTCTGTCCCTTTAACTCCGTACGAGTGACCATAACTTCTGAATGCAATGAGCTAGGAAGACACCGAAGGTATCATTGGATCCGTAAGACATGCCTGCTCATTTTGAGATAGATCGCGCCCACCTGTGACGCCATTGTGATGTAATTTCCGGGGAAAAAAACGCTTTTCGCGTAGACTAAAAACCGACTTGCGTCCATTCAGTAGGCTACAGAGCCTAAACCAAACACGTTGGAAACAAACTTTCTATATAAAAATGTTTGGGAATACTTTACCTCTGCAATGATGATCAAAAAAGTTGACACTTCCTTTATTGGGGGTGCCAACGGGGCAAAAAACTCGGATTTCGGGGTCTATTTTGAGGTTCAAGCCACTTATCTGGCAGGCGGTAGGCACGAACCCCACCAAACATGCAGAAAGGGTGTATTGCGATGTTTTACAACATCCTACCAAATTTCAAGTCAAAAGTTTGGCAGGAAAATTTTATTTGGGCAAAAAAGCAAAATGTCCACTAGGTGGCTGAGCACTTTTCAAGCTCTATTTTTGGCCATAACTTGCCAACCTGTTAGGCTAGCAGCCTTCCCAAGATCTCTATGGCTTCAGTTCAAGTCCTGCACATTTTAAGCCATTCAACGCCTCGCTAACACCTCACTAACTGTGAGGTTCTCTAGGCCTAGAACTGTGATCTACAAGTCAATTTTTCCAACTTCCATTTTTGGACCCCCAAATTTCCCCCTCGAAACGGCCCAAATCGTTTTTTTTAAACCGATCCGGTTTTCGAGTATTCCGGCCTTCGGCGAAGCGCAAAAAAACACGCGAATTGGTTAGGCTGGATGCGGTGTGCGATTTTTCGCATTTACTCTGGATTTTGCTAAAATTTCAGCAGGGCAAGAGCACAAATATGAATTTTTCTCAAAAATTTCAAAAGTAAAGGTATCTTTTGGTTATTCTCAATCAATTCTATGCTATCTTCTGGATCTAGGGATGTTTTCACCGGCTTTCTCGCTCAATCCGTTCAGAAGTTATGGCTGATCAAAGATTTACCGGCCACTATCGTGGCTGGCGCGGGAGTTAAAAGGGGATGCTGCCCTCTGAAAATATAGGGTTACAACCTTTAACATATAACAAGTTGACTCACCAATAATAGCAACCAAATAGCCATTCATTTGACATCGCTATTGTCCTTGGAAAATATATCCTGCTGCATTAGATGGTATTGACACAGAGTCAGGCTCAATGGCTCGTAGTAAATCGGCCACAGCGAGGTTGTTGATAATGAAGTTGACTGGCTTCCGTAGCATCTTTGGGCATATGGAGAAAAATATCAGCTACATCGGATTAGAAGCAAAGGAAAAATGCCTTTTACAAATAAATCCTATTGAGAATGCACCTTTAATGAATATGTTTTGGCGATATGTGCGTTGTGATATGCACACGTGAAACATTAGGGCATGTTCTGACTCTGTACTTTGCCTCAATATTCCCAACGGGTATTCAGATGTGGGGGTTATTGAGCATTCAATTTCAGAATAACAGCTGCTTTCTACAGTGAAATCTCATTATTAATCGATGGGCAGGGTCCAAAAAACGCCATCGCAAAGCAGAAATAATTTCCTACGGTGAAACTATCAATGGTATAAACATGCCTAAATTGAGCCCGACTTTTTTAACTGTGGCGTGCATTGCCAAACGCCTTTGTTCGACCTGATTAGGGATTGAAGCTTAGAAATATTAAGGGCCACTGTTTTAGGGTATAAGTTGTTGACAGCAAACCACGTGATCAAGGGAGGTTTCTTTGCCATGCCAATTTGCCAACAGAAACGCTTGATGGCGCCGTTTATAGACTTTAAACGGTCAATGCTGACAAAGATATTTAAAATTAAACTACTCGTCAAATACTTGAAAACATGGAAACGACGCAATGACTGAAACAAATCGATTCGTATAAGTTGGGAATGGTTGCAAGAAATCTTTTTATAGCTGCAGAAAATTTGCAAACGCTGAATCGCCATGAATCAAGGCAACACGGTGGTTTGACGCCAACAAGACGCGCACCTGCGAGCGTCTTCGCCACAAAATAGGTTTGCTATCGCTGATAGGTAATGTGTTAGAAAAATATTTGCATTTGTTGAAAATTTTCCTCCATCGTTTCTGTATGGAACTTCCAAGAAAGACTTATTAATTTTAGATAATCCTTGAAACGTGAAAAACCGCTTTCGAAAGATACTCTTAAGGAGAAAATATTAGTTTTTTTTTGTATTTGCAGTTAATCGTTTGAACAAAATCTTATCCACTGCTGGGCGGGACTAGATCTCGAGGTAGATATTGAGCAGTCATTCGATTCGCAGTTAATCACAAGCAACAGGTTTATCTTTGTTTAGTAAACATTGCAGAAAAGCAACAACAAACACAAAGAAAAACAAATCCAGCTTGAGAACAACAGAGGCGTACCTTGAATTTTACTGTAGTTGCAATAACCACTGAATTTGCGGCAATGCTCACTGCAGTTACCAGCGTCATTGTGACACAAACCGTGGTATATACTTCACGACTTGCAATCACAATGTGAGCTGGTGTAAGCGCCCTGCAGAGCAGCGCTTACATTGAGAGCACAAGGAGAAGCGCATACCCGGCCAAAGCATAACATCCTCGATAGTGAAATCACTATCGGATGCTTCCTTTGGCCTAATGGGTTGAGACGAGGTAAAATAAAAATGGTGGAGATGCGGGGCACGTGATGGTGGAGGATGTGGGTTCGAAGCCGATGGACTTTTGGAAGGATTGGAAGGTTGTCCGCTGGTGTAGGACGCAGGCATCCAGTCACAATTCGCAAGACGTCGTTGCTGGTAGGGTAAAAAGGCGGGTATGAGCACTGCGGCACCAAACAGGAGCGCAGTACTCTGCAGTCGAAAATACCATGGCTAGCGGGTGGCTGTTCGCAACCTTGTTGCTCCAGCACCCCAACCAGAGCCAGTAAGCCGCCTCAGGAGTGCAACGCGTAATGTTAGCTTCTTGCGAAGTGACTCAAGGTGTCTGCGATACGTGAGCGACCTGTCCAACGTAACTCCGAGGTATTTGGGCTCGGAGCAGAAGGGCAGGGTTTCGTTGTTGAAGTTGACTTTCAGCTCACGTTTAGCTTCCTTGTTGTTGAGATGGAAAACCGCCGACGCCGTTTTCGTGGTGCTGAGCTTTGGCTTCCAAACTTGGAGGTATTTACCTAGCGTTGCCATGTCCTTGCTCAAATTATTGGATTATGATCAAGAATAAAAACTTTCTGCAAATGTCATTTCCGCTTGTCTTATTAATCAAACTGAATACTTTATCATGAGACTATTATAAATAGTACCTCCAAGCACTGTCTATCTAAAGGAATTCTTTTGCAGACAAGAATCAGACACCATAATCTTAACATAGTATATATGTGCCTACGTCTTACGCATATTCAGCTCTTAGTTGAATAGAATTCTAGCAGCTTTGACGTTGTTGTTTATCCTAAATGAACCGCTGTCTTTTTCCTGCTTTTAGGCGTAAGAAAATTGATTTATTTCAAATCTTAACAACTTTGCAAGCCATTTTAAAACCCTTACAAGTAAGCCAGGTTTCTCACTAAAAAATCTTTCGCTGAGGAAAACGAATTTTACTACTGCAACTGGTGAAAGACCGACGGAGATGAAGTGTGAAGCAATCACTACGAATAGGAGATTGGAAAAGAGCTGTAGGTTGGTTAAACGAACAACAACATCAATGTTCACCGTCAACCATGAAACCAGTCCCAACAGTACTTGTAACAGTGTCGAAAAGATAACAGGTCTGAGAAGACATATATTCGCTGAACTGTGCCAATTCAAGCATTTACTTTTCCAAAAAAGGTTCTTTAGTATATATTGTAAAAGCAAAGAAAGTTTTCTCCTGTTAGATGAAACTCTCCTTTAGTCAGGCGTTATCATCTTTTTATCAAAGTGAAAATCACTTTGTCATTGACTTCAATGAAACCTATTCTTTAACTTTTAATTCGAATCTTAACAAAACACTTAATTTGAAATTGTCATTCTGGAAAATGAAAATGTAATGCAAACAAAAAAATAAAACAATTCGAAATAATTTGCAAAGATCACAAGTGAATGTCATAATCCTCTAGCTAAATGGCGTCATGCGGATAAATTAACAGTTTCATGTAAAGAGACAAAAACCACAAAACGCGCAAAAATCATGATCACGTTCTTAAAATCATACAACGACTAAAAACGTAGCTGATTTAACTGAATGACCGGTTTTCTGCCAAAAATACATAACGAGTATGTCTGAAAGTCTACTTGAAGTTGAATGGGTACGAGCCCAGTGAAACAAGCTTTTGTGCTGCACGCATGAGGCTACATATCGCATTGTTTCCTGCTCACGCACCACCTCGCTGACATTTTTTTCTGAATGTCTATTGATGTTTTATAAATTATACCTTCAGCCTTGGGCTTAAACTTGACCTGCCTGGTGTTATGCAACGGAAAGATTTACGTAAGCACAAAACCAGTTGGCAAACGTCTGCTTTCCGTCCTGAAGATCACCCAAAACTTCTACTATGACATTGCGATCGAAAACAAATGACGTTTATTTTTCAAGGTAGATGGCAGTATCAAACAAATATATATATATGTATAAGTACGTCAGCGAATGGTCATATACAGTACCGCTGGCATGGTACTATGGCATGCACCAGAACATAACTGCCTTTTTTCTGAAAAGCATAGTGATTTTGTGACTGCTTTCACTTGAATTTTGTATGTCCACACTACGATCGATTACTGCAGCTTTTTCTAAGGTTTTATGTAGTAAGTTCGTGTCTTGTCAAATCAGTTGCAGGTAAAACGTAAAACGTATTCCCGCTGTTGAACCACAGACAAACAAATACTAACATTACCGCAACTTGTTTTTGCAAAACTTTGGGTTTTCAGTAAATTACACTGATTGAAAAAACGCAAAACGCAAATAAAATCACACTAGCGGCGGTGTACAAACAAGGAAATTAATCACAAGCTGTTGGGGAAGACTAGTGAAAAGAGATTATGCCACGTCGGGTCAATGTAGGATTCACCGTCCAAATGTGTCAATCTGTTGTAGGACCCTCGGGAGCTATATACAGATTTGGAAAACAAGACATTGTGGAGCTATCGTGTTCACAAATTTGCGAAAGTTAAAATTCTGTTTGACGCGTTGACAAGTTTCTCAATGATAGTCTACGCGCTCATACTTGTTACCGCGATGCATGCATAATCTGCTGCGTTGCGTGTGGGAGTGCAGACGTTATGCAATGCAATACAATCTCTCTCTCTCATCAGACAGCAACATAACTATGTAGAAAAGACAAACGTTGCGAGTATCGTTCCCAGGCACGTCAGCACATCCCAAATCTTTATGAGCATTTGTTAATCTTTAATAAATCAGAACTTTTGTTCTACGCTATATAGGGCTGCCACATCACTTCACAATTTTTCAAAGACAGTTTGTCGTTTTGTGATTACTGAAATTTTACTTCATGCCTGCTTTGAATACGTTTTTAGATATAGTGGTGTAAGAAAGCGACAGTGGTGGCACAACTCTTCTTGAATAGTTTACTTTTTACCAGACAACTGTTTGAGATGGAACAATTCTACACGTTGTTCTGTTCAATTGCATTGTTTAATCTTGATTCTTCAGTGTTGATTGTAATCAATAGTTCAACAATAAAAATTTTCGCAACTGTTGAAGAACTTTCAAGGACGCCCGAAAATACTCAAGGACAAGAAAATATTTTTCAAGAACCAAGGACATAACCGGTTTCGATAGCAAATTCAAGGAAAGTCCTGGGCGCTCAAGGACGTCTGGCAACCTTAACGCTATAGCGACTGAAACCAAGAAGTTATTTTGCAATTCGCATTTTATTCATGCACATAGTCCGTTGGTGAGAGTTGATACGAATTTTTTCTCTTCCACCTTTGAGTCGTGTGCTCTTGGCAATCATTCATTGCCCCCCCCCAATAATAAGTAATCCTCAGTCACTACTTGATTTACACTTATTCCGCGCAGCCAGCTTGTTTCCTGTTCGAGCTTTCAGCTTTTCATTCGCTAAAAGGTTAAGGCGGCATCAACACATGCCCAAACAGTAACCGTGGCTTCGTTCAATCTATTGCTTTAGGCGTTGCTGTTTTAACAAAGCTAGTTTGTCGGCCGAAACATTTTAAACAGTTTTGCTCGTGTCAGAGAATGTTCATATCAAATCAAAAGTGAAATTGGTTGATTTTTCCTTGAATAAATTTTCTAGTTTTAAGCTCTTAGAACAGATTTAAAGTCGAAAGTCTTGCAAAAGTTTATTAAAGCAAGAAACGAATCTTGCTGACAATGTCAATAATTGCTTTAGAACCGTCCAAAAAATTGTCAGTGAAGCGCTTGTTTTTGTGATGCGGTTTCCAGTCTGTTTCAGGGCAAAAAGCAAAAACATCTGAAATTGAAGAGAAAATTGTAGTCATATGGCCAAGATTTGCGGGTTGTAGTGCAGTGACATTGTGTGTTGTTCTATTTGCAAAACAAAAAGTGTTAGTTCCTGGGCAAAACATAGTTGGATATTGGGCAAAATAAAATAAGCTGCTAAGCTCCAGTTATTTGTAAAAAATATTAGGTGTTTTACAAAATTTGAAAAGTGCTAGCACACAAGTGTAAGTAGCTGTGTTTTTTGAAAAAACAGTGTCTGCTTGGAACAAATGTCGACAAGGCAAAATTGTTGGAAAGTTTGTTTTTGGCCGAAATAAAAGAAAGTAAGACTTTTTCATGCGTCTATCTGAGGCCACAATGTTAACTGTATGATCTATTGAACTCCTCTGTTACGTTTGCTGAAGTATTGAAGAACATACAAATATGGCACCCAGTTTATGAATCAGTGATTCGGTCATAATTCTCCGAATCTGCTACACGTCATTACCAACTGCACCAATACGATCTGGATTCGTTTGCAATGGCAAACAAAATTTGCATTGTTTTTGCGGCATATTTATGCAGCATGCAGTTACTGAATTTTTGTAAACATTGCAAAAAACAAGCACAGATTAGCTTACATGCTGTCAAAGAAAAAATGCTTTGGCAAATATTTTATGCATTGGACCACTCTATTCAGTTTGCATCTTTGACAGAATATTACTAGCCTACAACAGACTCTACGTCAAAAATGCTTGAAACACATTTGTCGTATAATTTCCAATATGTTTTTTTGCCCCATGAGCTACTTAATGGCATGTGGCTAATATATGGTGGTGAAGCTTTGATCCATTTGCTTTTGTGGTTCATCTTATCGCACTGCTCCTCTTCAACAGGAGTTACTGGTAGAAAATACGTTTTATTCACGGACTTACTTGCACGTGGGTTTTTAATTTGTAACAACAGTTACAAACTTCTTGTTTCTCAATTCTTGAAAAAATTAATCAGCATCAGGCCAAACCACACTTTGTTATGTTTTCGTTGTTGGTGATTCAAGCGGGTCCAGTTCATAATACGTTTCTTAAACGATATCAAAACAGTTAGCAAAACAGTTTTATAAAACATATGCGGCCAAACTAAGCCAAACTAAAAAAGTTTAATGCAAGATTTTAGAAAATAATTGTCACTTCAAATGCCAAGTGCTAAACTTGCAAGCGTTTTCATCAAACATTCATTTCCTTAACTGAACATCCATGTAACAAAGAAACAATGTTTGAGTATAGGTATCATGTACAAAGGCTTCTGGATAAGAAACAACGAGACAACAAATATCAAAAGCAAAAAACATTTGCGATCACGCATCATACATTTCTAATATTATTCCTTGATTACGAACATTAAAGTTAAGTGAAAAACAAAGAATTAAGTACATGAGAATTTTTAAAGAATCTGACAACCTGATCAACTTCTGAAGAATTGCAACAAAAATTGATTTTTCTAAGCAAAGCTACTCGTGATTTTGTTTTTCCGAAACTTGCATTTTTCGCAAATATCGGAAACATTTATACCTCACGTATGAGTACTTATTCCAAGTATTAGTATGTATTCATGTATGAGTAAGTATGACACCTAGTAGTAAGTAAACCACATATAAGTAGGTTTGCTACATATTTGTAAGCATACCATTTGTTAGATAGTACTCGAGGATTTCCAGGGCCGACAGTTAATTTGTTTCGACATTTTTCACAAGCCAAAGATGAAATGAAGATTGCAGATTTTCCAGGAACAATTCTGGAATTTTTGAAATTTGTTAGCAGGGTTGCGGAGCCGCATTCAGAATCGTAAGGAGTCGGAGGTTTTTGAGTCGAGTCGGAGTCGGATTCCTAACAACACTGGGAATCGGAGTCGGATGTTTTGTCCAGATCTGACTCCGGATGTCCACTTGGATCATTTTTTTTCTTCACACTCCTAAATTGGGAACTCCTGTTGATATGGTACAATTTCTTTTGAGATTCTTGTTGTAACGGAGATTTCTTGCTGTGCACCACGATTCTCATTGATTTTAACGAACCAAATTTCATTCCCCTTATGTCAAGTAGTTGGAGTCGCAACGTTTGGAAAGGTCGGCGTCAGGAGTCGGAGTCGGAAATTTTGGAAAGACGGAGTCAGAAATTGCAAAAGTCGCAGTTGGAGTCGGATATTTTACCTCCGACACCGCAACCCTGATTGTTAGAGCAATTTTTTTTGCGAAAAATCACGGAATAAAATGTCATGAATTCAGCAAACCTGTTTTGGGCCATAGGACATAGTGTAAGGATTTAAATTATCTTGACATGTTTCAAAAGGTTGTTTGATGCACATCAGCACATTTTTGTCCACATTTCTGGCAACAAATCTTATAAAAACAAAACTGCACAGAAAAACGTTTCGTAGTTTGAGGCACAAAACCCAATATAGATCAACAATGAGTTAAAATAAAGTGACACGCGTTTCCTTTAAATTGTCTGGGATATAATGTGGACAACTGAAAACGGTTTCGACACAACGAGCCGACATTTAGATAAAACACCAGTCACAGATTGAAATATTTGAATGTTTTTTTTGCGAACAATTCAAAAATATTTGCCACCCTTTGCATAAATGGCCTTTCTTACCAATAAAATTGTGCTCAGTTGACTTTGGCAAGGTTCAATATGTATCCGCAAATGTTTTGTTTATTCCTCATAATTTAACGTGCAATGGAGGAAGATAAAAACTGCCCTAAAATTGAAAAAATTGTTTCTCTTTTTTTGCTCTAAACTGCTGTCAAAACTTCCACCGCACGCGCATGCAATGCATGCAGTGCAATTATCAATACAATGCTGTTTGAATGCTGGTTTACTTTAACATCATATTCGATACTGACATTAGTTAATTTTTCCAAAATATAATACGGTAGTTAATTCCACTAAAAAATTATTAGCATTTTTGTTGTGATTTTTAAGTTTTCTTTATCGTTCAAAGCTGAAACTCCCCTAATTAATGTGAAGGTCAGTACTTGAATTTAAAGAAATCGACAGATTTTAATAAAACTGGATTTTGGGAGGGCACACAAAGTTTCTTCAAATTGACGAGAACAATAAAAAACAGCAAAAAATGAAGCAAGAACTGGAGAAACATCTGTGTTTTGATTGAATTATTTTCTGTTTTTGAAGTTTCGGTAATACTGCGTGTTGCTTCAGAAAGTTGAGAAGCCTTTGTTCAAATCGTTTTGTTCAGTTTTCATCAACAGGTCTCTTCTTAAACCGCCAGGTCCTGCTGACCTCATCAAACGGATGTGACGCGGTTGGTTCTTGAGATCATTGCTTGTGACGTGTCCATGGTTTGGGACCGAGACATAAATTCCTTGCTCCACGGATTATTGCCATTGCAATATAAGCGAATCGCGCTGTCTCGAAACTGGAAGAAAGCAAATCAAAACAGAAAATTTTAAATGGATAGAGTAAAATCTAACCATGAGATGTAACAAATCCTCCCGCGGTGCTGATTGTTGCATGCACAATGGGTTATATGGTGTTTGTTGTCATGGTGCCTGGGCTGCGGACCAGCAAATCAATAACTTTTTCAAAGCTTGCCTTCACTATATCCTACAGTAGACAACATAAATTAACATTGTTCATTCCAAACAAAGGCAATTTTGTGTACAGGAATTTTCATCGGTTTTGATCCTTAAAGCAGTGTTTGTAACACGCCGGGTGCACCAACTCTGTAGTTTACTAAAAACAACATGACATTGCTTTCATAAAGCTTGCAAATAGAAATTCATTAAGCTTTCATGTTTGGTAATATTTAATTTTGACGTTATCTCGTTTGTTGAGAATAAAAAAATAGCAGGAATTTGCTCATTGCCAAGTTGCTTCAAAGACATATTAACTAGCAAACGTTGATGAAAAATCACCAAAGTCAATATTTTACGAGGATGGTGTAATTCAAGGTCTTTGTGCGCATCTACTCAAAGTTTTTCTCAGCGTTCCAACAGAGTTTGGCATTGAAAATGTACGCAAACAAACTATGAGCATGGTGCGGTTACTTTTTTTTAAATATACACTTTTTAAACTTTTAACCTGACGTTGTTGATGATAGATTTGCTGAAATGGTTGCGTTTTTCGTTAAGCGCGGTGCAGGGTTGGGCTGCACTTTGGTTTGTCAATTGAAGATCTTTGAATTTTTAAAAATATGTTTCCGATACATATTCTTCTACAAACAAAACTAATTTTCAACCGAAATTAAAACAAATCTCTAAAATACGTGTTAGTCAAAAAATAACTCCACATTTGACGATATTAATCTGCAACCTGCAAATTTATCAGATTGCATCATAACGCCTAGCAAGAAGTGAAATTTTATTGAACTGAGTCTCAGCAAAGGTTTGCTGGTAAACTCATCAGTAAACAATGCAAACTCGCCAGCAAACAATGCAAATTAACCAGCAAACAATGTAAACAATGCCTTTAAAACTAAGTTTAATTGAAACGTCAAGCCCACTATCAAATAATTTCCATCACGTTGGCTGTGTGTATTGGGCAACCTTTTATTTATTTAACCTTTTAGAACTTTTTTAACAGACGTAAGTTGTGCTTATCTTGTTAGAGACACATAAACATTGTCCTATGCAACGTTACAACAAGTATTGCAAAGTACGTTTCGTGAAAAAACCTTCTTACAAACGAAATTGGTCAAAACAGTGGTTATTCCATCAAAAGATATTTTCTATATGAGAGCAAAATAGATCAAAAACTTGGATTGATTTTCAATTTTTTTATTGGAGATTCGATGTGTTTAATGACGATATTGCGACATATGGTCCCATTTTTGTAAAAAAACGTGATGGATTTGTTGTTGTCTTTTACCGGGACAGCATTTGGAATCAACATAGATGGTCAAAATACCAAAATATTTCTAAAAAATATCATGCAGAAATGTTAATAAGTACATTGAAACTGCTTATCCTTGAACGTATCAAAACTATTTGGCAAAAATTCTTCCTACTTCTTCATAATAAATGCTATAACCCAAGCATTGCATTTTCCTGCATAGAAGTGCATATCTTTGCAACAAACCTTCTTGTGTGTTCCAGCGTAAATTAAAGGATTGAGGAAAGCCGAACTTTTGGCGAAGTAGGCGGCGATCGAACCCACACTAGGTCCAATCTGTAAAAGCAGTTGTAAATAGTGCAGTGTATACACTATTTGTTTTTTAAAATATTTTTCGTAATAGGCTACGTTTCACTTACAGCATGCATATGTGGTGTGGAATATTCTATGACAACTGGAAAGTTAATTGGATCTTTGTGAAAATCAAAACAAAAAAGCTCTGAGATTACGGATTACAGTGACTTGGTGCTACACAAATAAGCTCTCAGCCATGGGCGTCCGCAGATATTTTTCCAGGGGGAGCAGAGTCGACAATTTGCTTATCCTTTTCAGCTTGTTGACAATGCTGTGCAAATGGACTTATACAAAACGCTTTACCATTTCTAGACCACAAAGAAAATGACCAGTGTTACAGCAACAGTTGCAAACAGTGTTTTCCCTCTAAGAAACTTTTACATTGAGCAAATGTTTGTTTTAGTGAGCATGAATATTTTATGACTCAGTCATCACAGTTCCAAATAAATTACAAACTTTGTGAATTATTAGATTAAGTATAAAATCGTATGAAAATACAAAAAAAGTACACATAAAAATCAAATAGGTTATTCTTTGTTTTCGTGTTTTCCTAGTGTTTTGGAACCTTGCAAGTGCGCAGTGCTGGATTAAGGTAGCGCAGGGCCTTTATCATATTAACAGTGTGGCCCTAATTTGAAAAAACACATGCACGCAGTGCACAACTGTCAAATCATAAATACTGTACTGCGTGACTAATACTAGGCATACTGAATTTCGTAAGTACATTCCTTTTACAGTAGTGAGCCCGTCAAAAGACGTGAATACCAAATATTACTGAAATCGCCTCTGGCTGGAGCGGCCACTGGGCCTGGGAGGTACTGCGGTCCTGGAGGATGAAAGCGCAAATGCTAAGTTTTTCGGCAATCAATCCAAAAGTTGATGGTTGACTTCTTCAACTGCAGCGCTGGAAGTTTTATTTGAAAATCTTGGCATGGTAGCTGTTCTTATCTATATTCTGATTACTATACAAATAAGCTGTAGAAGTTTCGACGAGAAACCAGACGCTAGCGGGACCCGGTATAGGTCTTCTAACCCCCTGGTAAAATTTCTCTCAGAGGTTATGTTCTAATGTAAAAGCATTCAATTGAGAACTTTTGCTTACTTTCTT
>Ga0210059_1006928_pt1 | contig 18110 bp, 17 predicted proteins | sample Ectturendosymbi2_FD_188042 | JGI IMG/M metagenome (GOLD analysis project Ga0210059, IMG submission 188042) | Ecteinascidia turbinata endosymbiont from Florida, USA - Sample 2 (SPAdes) (version 2) | ecosystem: Host-associated > Tunicates > Ascidians > Unclassified | place: Key West, Florida... | reverse complement strand
TTATGATTTGATAGTGGTTGTGACAAACAAGCAAATAGATTACATCAAGAAAGCAACAATTTCCAAAAGCAACAACGATTAACACTAAATTATATCACTGCACTGCCTGTGCTGCCACATATATCCACAGCGTTTTAGTCAGTCAGCTTTATCAGTATCAGACAATGCTTCATATTCGTTTCAAATGGTTTCCTCCGACTCATGGCATTCTGGTTTTGAATCGAACATGTTGCTTAGGACAAGCACCGAAGCTGTTGCAACAGTTTTTAATACTCAGTAAGAACAACATGAATTGCATTCAAAACGTTATTTCCGAAAAGCAGCTGTTGTATTTTCGCTTTGGATAGGCGTTAGTGTAAAAGTATTCCTTCACGCATTTTCTGGACTTGAAAACATGGAAAGACACGTAAAACAAAACAATGGTCTTCCTGAACGAAAACATAGATGAAGCTACAATCGCGATGTCATTTATGCTTCCAAACAACTTTATTATCAGAGTTTTGTAAGGGATTATCGCATATTCTTCTGACAACCTGAGTTTGCTGGGGTAGAGAAAGTTTAACGTCTGTTGTACAGTCCTTCAGGTCACCTTGATGGCTATATTATTATTTTTGGTGTGGGAGGTCATTTTCGCGATTAGATATTTAGTTGTCGTCGACAACTTCCAGTGTCATCTCCTTTATTCTGAGGATATTGCTAATCCTCAGATGCTTAATATCATTGCATTGTTGCAAGCGTTTCCTGATCAGAGAAAGCAGGACATTGCTAATGATTTGTTTTGAATGTAGAAAAATTAGAAATATGTATGGGGTATCCCTGTGCAAGCTACATGTTGCTCAGCGAAACAAGTTGATTAAACACGTCTGCAGCATCAAAAAAGCAGGATGTGTTGAACTTTGATATCTTGAAGATCATCTCACCAACTGACATCAATTCTGATTTGTAAGTGCATGCGGATCGCGCAGACACATCCACTATCGGCAATTATCTGCCGTGCATGGTCTCTGAACAATAAACTGAATCGAATGTAAATGGAAAAGATCAGGAACAGGCGATTGGTGAAATGGAAACAGAAGTTTATGGGCAAACTGAAATGTATTAACCTAGTTCAGTAAAGAAGCCCATAAAACATTCTCAAAATTTTTCACAATATGCTTCATAGAAACACTTGCTTGTATGTCGAAACTGCCTCTGTGTAAATATCAATTACTTGTTCTATAATGAGCAAAATCCAGCATGAATGGCTGTAGCGCAAATTTCAAGGTGACTAAAACCTGTGAAGTCGACTGAGGTTTTACACTGATCTCAATCGAACAAAAGACGGTTATGCTTTGATTGACATTGTGGATGTGTCTCATGGAAACACTATTAATTTGCCGTATGAAACAAAACTCAAAACACACCTTTGTCTTAGCATTTCAAGAAAACATATAGCACTAAAACCAGTGAGAATATTGCTGCTTTTAGTGTCACGATATTATTAAGCATCAGTTGTACTTACAGCAGTCGTTCACTTTGTTTTGTACATTTACGAAATATTTTAAGCAGCCAGAACAGTTAAATTCCTTGATTGTGTGAGATATTTCCTGGGTTCAATTAAAAAAGTAAATGCCAAATTTCCATATCTCATTGGGTGTGAATTGAGATCAAGAATAAAATAAAAAAACAAATACATGCACTCCCGATTATATGGACATTTGCTCTCATGCTGCAAATACCTGCAGTAAACAATATGACAATTTTCGTTGGTTGCGCTCTTACTTGTCTGGCAATTAGTTCCATTATAACCAGCTACGCAATTGCATGTGTAGTTTTCTCCATCTCTGCATGTTCCCCCGTTATGACATGGATTGGAAGAGCATTCGTTGATATCTGAAAAGCACATCGGGATATGTTTGATGAACAAAAGCTGCAGCTTTGTTCGAATACTAGGATACGTTGACGAGTCTACCGTCATGTGTTTCCCGCCTCAGGAGGCTACTTTGCTTAGTATGGACCGAAGACAGTCGATAACAAAGTGCTGGAGGTCGATGATTGTGCACGAATCGATTGTCAGTCGAGAAGGTGGATAACACAACAGGTTTGCAAAATTAATGATGGATGTGACTGATCTGCATTTAGATTAACAGGCTAGTACGAAATTCGTTGAAAGCAGAAATAATAACAACATTGTTTGCTTTGTGTCAGTTGTATATTCTCTTCCCCAGGGGTTAACAACCTGGTTGCTTGTAATGCCAGGTGAATATTCAAACTATTTGAAGGGGTAAATTTGTTGGACAGCCGCAAAAACTTAACTTCAAGACATAAAAAGAAGTCTGCATTTATGGTTCTGAAAATCTTAAACTTCTAATAAAAATTAAATGGATTTTCGTTTTTTCACTCAGCGTTTTTGTAAAAAGAAGATTCAATGCGTTTCATTTTGTTTTTTCCAAAGTTTTGTTAAATTTCTGAAAAACACTGAAAATTGTATAAATCCGAGATCCTATAAAAGCATAGCAATATGCATGTGAGTGCCAACCGAAATGCGCATGTTAAAGTCGTTACTTCCAAAAAATCTGACGGAATTTTTCATCACGTTTTTCTGTTTTCTTGCTTCTATTCAGTGTTTCCCTGCCCTAGCACACTCTCTTGTTAAAATTGCATTGACTTCTCTACACAGACAGTCGCTCTCTGTTGTGCTTCTAACAAGCACATTGGAATAAGAAGTTATTTTTGCAAAGCAATGTGCGAGTCTTCTTGGTTTCAATGCTGTGATAGGAAATGAGCATTCGCCATGAGACATCCTCCGTACAGAGAGTAGCCTTGTATTTCCTACCAGCACATAACCAACAAAATTCCTTTCCTTTTTATTCCCCCAAGGTTCTTCTTCCACAGTTAGTTTCATGAAATTATATCGAGGGATGATGCAAGACCTGAACGATGCACGATTGGGTGAAGCATCAGAGTTATGTCAAAGCTTCGTAACGTATTTCAGATAGTGATCAAAATTAAATTAAGATGGCAATTTTTATAGAGCGAAGGAAAGTCGTTTTTTTCTTGAGAATGGCCTGGCTTACGTTGTGCAAACACAGTCGATGTAAGCCCAGTAAAGCCGTGATCAATCAGGTTGTGCAAACAACTTGTTAACTGCTTGTGCATTGCTTGCATGCGGTTATGCAATCAATCATGAGTTGTGTGAACATTCGTTGAATTATTTCCCAAATGAGAGAAGGACAAGACAAAACGTGTGTGCTACACAATGCTTGCAAAGTTTGCATACAAATTATGATTTGATAGTGGTTGTGACAAAAAAACAAATAGATTACATCAAAAAAGCAACAATTTCAAAAGCAACAACGATTAACACACAATTATATCACTGCACTGCCTGTGCTGCCACATATATCCACAAGGTTTAGTGAATCAGATTTATTAGTATCAGACAATGCTTCATATTCGTTTCAAATGTTTTCATCCGATTCATGGCATTCTGATTTTGAATAGAACAAGTTGCTCAGGAAAGTTACCGAATCTGTTGCAACAGTTTTTAATACTTAGTAAGAACAACATGAATTGCATGCAAAAAGTGTTTTCAGCAAAGCAGCTGTTCCATTTTCGCTTTGGAAAGAAGTAAGTTGATACGAAAGTAACTTATATCTTTAGCATATTTTGCGGACTTGAATTGCTTGTGAAACATATTTTCAGAAAAGCAGCTATTGCATTTTCGCTTTGGAAAGAAGTTAGTGCAAAGGTATATCTTTGACGTATTTTCTGGACTTGAAAACAAGGAAAGACACGTGAAACAAAACAATTGTCGTCCTGAACGAAAACATAGATGAAACTATTTTCGTAATGTCATTTATGCTTCGAAACAACTTTTATTATCAGAGTTTTGTAAGGGATTTTCGCAATTCTGATCTGACAACCTGAGTTTGCTTGGGTAGGGAAAAATGAAGTTCTGTTGTACAGACCTTCAGTTGACATTGATGACTACATTATGATTTATGATGTGAGAGGTATATTTTTACGATTAGATATTTAGTTGTCGTCGCCAACTTCCAGTGTCATCTCCTTTTGTTCTGAGGGCAGTGTTAATCCTCAGATGCTTAATATCATTGTATTTTTGTAAGCTTTTGCTGATCAGAGTGAACAGGATATTGCTTTTGAAGTGTTTAGATTGTAGGAAAAATGTGTGGGCGCTCTCTATGTGTATGCTGCATGTTGCTAAGCGAAACAAGTGCGGTCTCTCTGTGTGAGTTACAGTGCGGATTCGTAAGCGAAATTATTTGATCCAGCACGTCTGCAGCATCTTAAAACCAGGATGTGTTGAACTTTGACATCTCGAAGTTGTTCCTACCAACTGACATCATTCTGCTCTGTACGTGCATGCGTATCACGCAGGCATATCCCCTATCGGCAATAATCTGCCGTGCATGACCTCTGAACAATGAATTGAATCGAATGTGAGTGGCAAAGATCAAGAACAGGCGATTGCTAAAATTGAAACAGACGTTTATAGGTAAACCGGTGTGTTTTTAAGCCGTTTTGGGGTTTCAAAATGACACCATAAAATTTTGCAATGACACTCTAAATTCTGAAAGCCTAGACATGGTTTTGCCTTGTAATGACATAAAACGATTTTAGGAAAGCATTTTTTCCTGCACGTGGCTATTGCAACAGACGGCTGCAACGTTATAGCCCGACATATTTATCTGGCGCAGAAGTTGCAAGTGAAAATTGTAATTTTGGTATCTGCGCATTGTCACACAATGCGCTCCGCCTCGCTTCGGCCTCTTACTATACTGCCGCGGATTTGTACAGTATGGTGTACGAAACTGCGAAAGCACTTTAATGCGATTATGGAAGTATTTTACTGTTTCATCGATGCGATCGGCTTGCCTGGAGATGCATCTGACTACAATTAAGACAAAAAGTCGGTAGTTGCAGCGCGCATGCAAAACAAGATGGTTGTCGAGTGAGGCAAAAGTGAGAGCTACGAGTAAAATTTTGGGCCGCACTGAAGAAGCTGTCACAAGATAAAAATGGTGCGTTGTGCGTTGTTTTATTGCGACTTTTAAAAACAACAAAATTCAACATGGTGCTTTCTTTTTGTCAACATTGGCACTTCACTTGACAGAACTGAGCAAAGTTTTTTAGACGGTATGTTTTGACTTTGCACAGGTGAAAGCTTCCGTAGAACTGTGCATCAATAAGCTTTCTGATGCAGTTGCTAAATCCGAGCTTAGTGCTAATTGCGAAAAGTTTGATTGTGAAATAGGGGAACTTGGAATACTAGATGGTTTGGCTGACTCGTGTGTCTCAAGTGGCATGGCGTTTCGCGAGGGTGGCGAAATATTAGCAAATTGATTACCCCTACACACAAATATGGAGACAGGAGTGAATGAACCAACTACCGCGGCATCTCTTTGCTAAGTCTCCCAGGAAGAGTGTGTGCCAACATGCTGCGAAAATAATTGAACCAAAGCTGGATGATACCCAGTGCGGTTTTCGTCGTGGCCGTAGCACTACAGAACAAATTTCCACTCTCCAGTAAATTTTCGAGAAATCCTGGGAGCCTGTCAAAAAGTTACACGTATGTTTTGTCGACCTGGGGAAGTATATATACGGCTGGGTTCCTAGTAAAAAGCTCTGGGGGGTGTGTGGGAGTACGGTGTTAACCGGTGCCTCTTGATGGCCGTCAGTAACTGTATTCTAGTTCAGAAGATTGTGTCTCTGTCGATGGAGTTAAATCACAACCGTTCAGCGTCAGTGTTGGACACCGATATAATGGTGTGTGCTGTCATCACTCATCTTCATAGTCTATACCAGGGTTCTCCACACTACGGCCCGCCAGCAAATTCCGGCTTGCAAAGCTATTTCACCCGGCCCCAAAACACATTTTGCCAATAAAAAAATAACGTATTTACGAAAAATATGTTGATTTGGTAGAATGTACGATGTCTGGCCCTCGAATTGTTGTGCAATAGTTTATGTGGTCCTCTCCCAATAATTTTGAAAAGCCCTGGTCTATATGAATTGGATCGACCAGGGGTTCCCAACCTTTGTCTGACCATGTACCCCTTCAATATTTCCACTGATGAACATGTACCCCTAAAATTTCTTATGACAAAATATTTATATTTATTTATATTTTTATATATTTATATTATTTATAAAATATTTATATTTTGTCATGATTAATCACAGATATTTTAAAAAATAAGCATATAACGGCTTTTTGAAATCATGTTTACTGATATGTGTACATTTTTGGAAATAAAAGGTATGTTAATATATATTTCTCTTCTATCTCTAACCGTTAATGTACGACTTAGGATAGGCAAATGTACCCCTAGGGGTACTTGTACCACAGGTTTGGAACCTCTGTGATAGACAGTCACAGACGCGTCGACAAGGGTGTCACTGTTAGGATTAGCAGGGTGAATCGTTTTCTTTTTGCGGAAAAATTTGTACTGCATTCGTGGATATTCGCAACAGGGTCTTCAGCATGCATTCGATCGGTTTTCTGCCGCATGCGACCAAGCAGGAACGAAAATCAGCGCTAAAAAGATTGAGGTATTATGTATCCTGACGCCCAAGGCAGTGTTTTCTGCAAGTGAACGGAAATATACTGCAGCAGGTGGAGACGTTCAAGAACGTTGGAGTGGTTTTTACGAGTGACGAAAGTCGGAACAAAGGAACTGATACACAGATTGGTAAAGCAAACGCAGTTCTGCGTGAGCATTCTTTGCTCCATGGTGACGAAACGGGAGCTTTCGAAGAACGCAAAGCTTTCAGTTTTTGAATCGGAATTTCTTCCGACCCTCATCTGTGGTCCTGAATCTTGGTGACGACTGAAAGAATACTTTCAAAAGAACAAACGGCAGAGCTGGGATATTTGCGAGGAGTTCTCGGTGTGACACTTCGTGAAAAAGAGCACAGGTCTGAAATCCATAAAGCCCAGGATGTCAAGCCACTTCCTCGATTTAGAGCCGTCGCCAGAAAGTCGTCAATAGGGGGGCTTTACATTTGTGTGGGGGTCTTTACGTTCGAACAGGGGGGGTGTAGGGCTTGACATTGAGATTTGACAAATATTCCACTGACTTATAGTGCTTCATTTTTTAATTAGGGGGGGGCTAGACGCTTTGTTTTGGGGAGTTAAGCCCACCAACCCCCGCGTGGCGACGGGACTGCTCCGAATCAAGAGATCCCAGCTATGTTAGTTCTGCCATGTGTCAAGAATTTACCAGGAAAAAATGGCGAAATAAGTCCTTCGAGCTACAGTCTGCACCCACAGGAAAGCGGCCTTAAGTTCGTCCAAGGACCAGGTGGAGTGACTACATGTCTGTCCCTACTTGGTCCCGTCTTGGTGTGGAACCAGCAGAACTATCTAAAATTGTTGTTGATCGTGGGGTATTTCGAGTCCTCCTAGGGCTGCTGCCCCGCGACTCTCCCCAAAGGAAAAGTGGGGACAAAAATGAGTAAATGAATGAATACGTACGCCTACATATTTGAACCTTGTTATTTATGAAATTGTCTTTAGTGTGATTGCCAATAGTGAACGTCGTATTCAAATAATTAAGCATATCTGGACGAAAACTTGCGTTTTTGTGAAAATGAGATAAAAGTATCAGACATTGAAGGAAAATGGTGTTGACACCCTAAAGCTCCACCACAACACCCTTTCAAAAAACTTGAAAATACACTGGGTAAATTAAAATGTTTCAACCTAATTCAATAACGAAACCCTTAAAACAATCTCAAAATATCGAGTGAAACTACTAGAAAGAGGCATGTTAGGTCAACAAGATGACTAAAATAGCAAGGTTATTACATTGCAAAGACCATCATTCGCCTTTATAAACAGGTATAAACCACTACTGTTCCAAAAAAGCTAAGTGGGCTGAGGCTTAAAATTTACGCTTCTTGGGCCACATTTGGCCCACTGGCCACCATTTTGACACATGTGTGCTACAACATGCTGCAGCCCAACAATGCCTGTCGAAAGGATCTCCTAATACTTTCTCTGTCAGAGAAAGAAAAGATCTTCAACATGAAGGCAATGGTTACCTGTAAAAGATCTGCCGCAGTTGTAAAAAAATGACAAGTAAGAAAAAAAGCAAACCAAAGTTACTTCAGGGTTTTATTAGCCATGAGAACTTCGTGGTTGCCACGGAAAACAAATACAATCCACGGTCCTAACTGTTCTACAAGTAATGACAAAAAATAAAACTTTCCCGCTGAACCATAGCCTTGTATGTGCCACCTGTGCTATGTATGTAGCCATACATGCATGCATAGGCTATGCAAAGAAGGCAGAACAAATAGGAAAAGCAATGGTGAGAAGGGTGGCGAATAAGCATAGAAAGCAAGATCCATAATCGAGCATTAAAAACAAGACCCTTTTCATGTTGTGAGTATTCGATTGTGATGTTCAAGATACGTTATTATTCCTTATAGTTATAACAAGCATGATGCATGATTTTCTTTCATTTTATATTGTTGTAAGCTAATGTGACTAGTGGGAAGAAAATGCATTGTTATGGTCGCCCCAGGTGACAGTTAGCATCGCTACGCCCCTGCAGTGGGGCATGCGGTGACATATTACCTCGCTGGTTCAAAGTGTAAACTGAATTCGTGCCAAAATGTCTCTTACTCCAATAGGCCTAAATGTTTTTTTCTTTATGTCAACAGGGGAACCATGGGAAAAATTTTTGAAACTTGTTTTGGACGAAGTGAGCAAGTTTGGATGGATGAAACAAGTTACAATTTTGGTAAACAATGCACGGAGTTGCTGTAGATTATTATTGGAAACAAAACAGCCACAATAATGTTTTCGACTATTGCGGCTGTTGTGTTTGCAATAAAAAAAGTTGCAATTTTGCGTTTGAAATTTCAAATAAATCTCTAAATTTATCACCTCCTAATTCTATATATTTAGAGAATTCTAAATCAATTTCTTGTCATGTGAGGAGAAAAGAATTAGGAAAGGTGCAGGTAACGTTACAAAAATGGCAAAGCTTTGTTAGTCAAAATATGCGAAATATGTGGCGAATAATTCTGAGTGTCAGTGCAGAATTTTAACTTATGGCCTAGCGTTAAAAGATAAAGAATGCAGTGAAACAGGTGAGTTGTAAATATAAAAATATTTCAAAAGCTTGTTAGTTCATCAGCAAGTGTCTTGAACAACGAAACATCTGGGAAAAGAATTGAAGGATTTAAAGCAATTTTTCCAGAGGAATTACCACTTTATTGTGCTAATTTGAGTAGTGCTGCTATATACACTCGCCTGCATCGAGTGTACGTGTTTGAAATAAAAGGAAATGATTCATGCAGTACTTCAGTACTGAGTAGCAGGCCAGAACATAGGAGCTTCATTAGGGCATCACGTCCTGTCCTTACACAGAATGGTTAGTAGTGCTTTTAACGAACAAGATAATTTACAAATTTTTCTGACCTCGTGTCCAAGTTTGGCAAAAACAGCTGCGTGAATTGAGAACCAAAATAAATATAAAAAACTCGAATCAACGCACTCTTAAATGTTTGTACGTAGATTTTCACATATGCCTGCAATCACCAAGGCAAGGAAATTCATTCGTTGTTCTTTGGATCCCAAACGAACCACGCTAGTAGTATAGAAAGGCGAGTCGACGGACAAAACCGATTTTCTATTTTTGAGCATTCACATAAAAACAAATCCCGAGAACAATTCCCAAAATCTCGAAAACATTAATGAAAATTGAATAAAATTAGTCAATTATTGAAAAAACACCTAAAAATTAAAAAACTTCTAAAACACTTCAACATCGCACCTGCATTTATCAACAGACAATACTGTTGCAACCTCTCCGGTGGTGTTGCGTTGATTGTGTGATTCACCACGGACGGGATGTGCGCGAAGAACAAAAATATATATGCGTGGCGCGAACAAGTATTAATAGAGTGATCTCGTCCGGGGATTTCTATTGTTGCTTGTTGCCACAGTGCGAAGCTTTGCGCACTTGCCGCTCGGGATTTCCGATCGCAACAATACAACTCCCACGAGGCTGGTGAGGACCGAAGCTCCGAACCCCGGCACCGTGTTTTCATGGCAATCACTTATCGATACCTGATAAACAACTGATAACCATCTGGTCAAAACCTGTTGACCGAGTGGATCTATCTGCATACCATCACGATTTATGCTATCGAGATAATCCAGATACAAAACCACGTAATGAAAAGTGTGACAGTGACATGCTTGAGGAACTTGACGGAATTTACAATCCAATCCTCAGAGAAAGAATAGAGCGAGGGGCTGTTTCAAGAATTATCGGGACAAAGAAACACTTTGGGATGTCTATCTCCCCTTCGGGCGCTGGAATAAAAAAACAACGAAAGCGTAAACAAGGGTGAGGTGAACATGATTTGGAGTTCACAACTCGCTGACGAACTTCACAAACCAGCTGTCAAAATATTCCGAAAACGAAAAGTATTTGCGAATGGAATTAATAAAATTTTTGCGGCAGACCTTGTGGACATGCAGGCATTTTCAAAGTCTAATCGTGGGTTCAGGTACCTTCTGAATGTAATGACATTTTTTCAAAATATGGCTGGATGCTTCCACTCAAAGACAAAACTGGCAAATCTGTTGCAGATGCATTGAAAGAGATTTTCACACACAGAAAGCCACAGAAACTGTGGGTTGATAAATGTCGAGAAGTTAATAATAAAATGTCAAAGAGATGGGTGTTGAATTTTACTCTACTGAGAACAAAGAGAAATCAAAGGTTGTAGAAAGATGGCACCGTAAAATGATAGAGCGAATGTGCAAGTATTTAACAGCAAACAGCACTCAAAAATATATTGACGTTCTGGACAGTTTTGTTCGAAAGTACAACATCTCAAGGCATTCATCTATCAAAATGACGCCTGCTGAAGCAAGCAACAAGCAAAACGAAGTCACAGTTTTCAGAAATCTCTATCCAGACTTCTTGAAACGCGAAAGGCGACCAACAACAGCGAAATTCGCAATTGGAGACAAAGTTCAAATCCACAGGAAGAAAGAACTCGCTGAAAAGGGATTCACACCAAATTGAACTGAAGAAGTGTTCACTGTTTCAAAAATACAACGCACAATACTGATTACTTATAAAATAACTGACTGTAACTGTGAGGAGATTCAGGGAATGTTTTACCCACTAGAGGTACAGAAAACAACACAAGAAGTTTTCAGAATGGAAAACGTTGTGATGAAAGGCAATATAAGGTCTTCATTGAAATGTAAGGGGTATCCAGAGACTTTCAACTAATGGGTTGATAATAAAAAAATTATTAAACTAAAATTAAGCTAAAGTGAGAAATGAATTGTGAGTGCTATCCAAAAAAATGAGTTTGAACCCAGATTGAAACTTTGAACATGTAATACAATGAGTTTCTTAAAAATAAAAGACCCAGCATAAAGAGACGCACTTGTCTTTGATTTTTTAAAATAAGAAAAAGGATTCAAAACGTTTTTCGCGCATAACGGAATGGTGAACAATCAAGTTATGAAGATTATTCAAAGTTGTTTCAACCAGTGACAAAATCACAACAACAATTGCAGCAAAAGCAACAGTATCGCAAAAAAACGTAACACACGATATTGTTTCAAAACTTGTACCACTTCAAACAGCAATTGAAAACATTTAAAATATTCCTGCTTTGCCGTGGGGAATGTCCCAACCTGAGCTGGTACAATCGAAGGAAGCGAAACATTACCTCAGTTTGAGGTTTTGTCAGCATCTCCTCTTCCAAATAATGCTGGACCACTTGCAACAGATTATCTTACCATTTTTTTTAACCAAAAACAAAGACACTAAGCCTGACAAAACATTTGGACTAAAATCTATATGGAGAAAATTATATATTCAGGTAAAAAATGTTGATTTTGATGGAGATGGTTTAATAAAAAATGGTAACAGATTCACTGGAACACCGGGTCTTTGGGAATTACTAGTTAAGAGCGAACCAGGGGATGAATTGATGACAGAAGACAAGATAAATTATGAAGAAATAACGGTTGATACTGATTCAATTAGAAATCCAAAAACTGTAAACAGACTATTGTCTAACAAAGGTTTCAAATGGAACACTTTCATAAAACCAATTTGGGAAAAACACGTGCAAAAACCGAAACAAACAGCGAAACGTCTGAAAAAGAAACAACAAACAATAGAAGTTGTTTCAAAATATTATTTGGAACCAGAAAGCTCAGCGAGCGAAAGTTCAGGTTCTGGATTCCTCCCGAGTGACCCCAATGCATTTTGTGGGCATCTTGAACTTTTGTTTGCTTCAAACTATGTATTAACTACAGGTGTTCGAAACGAAATTATCTCTATTTGTGATTAACTTTTAAGACAAATAGCTATCACTCGCGATATTTACAAAAACTCAATGCTTTCATTGAATGAATAAACAAGAAAAATATGTTCATACCAAAAAGATGATATATTCATATCAAAATGGTGTCTCAGGATCGTTTTCAAACCTAGGAGGTGTTCTATTAAAATTGTTAAGCGAAAACGTCAACAAAAAACAAATTGTTGACATTGCTTTGAATATTGTCAAATATGCGGGAGAAACCGCAGGACAAAAAGTTGGACGGAAAGCCATTGATTTTGCGAGTTCGAAATTGAGCCCGAAATCAAAACAAATTCTTTCAAAAATTACCGCTACGCCTACTTCCATCACTCCACTGAATGCTCCGTCAACAGGCTCTGGAACCGTGACCGTTCTCACTCGCAGACAAAATGTAATCAAAATTCAAGACGTTGTCAGACGCTTCAACAAACAATAAAAAATTACATGTAATTAAACAATGGACATTTTAATTATTGCATAAGCCCCTTCAGTAAATGAAAAAAGTTGAAGAATGCGAGTTTCATGAATATTAGCCTGTTACGAGTACAAATTTAAATTCCCTCTAGGAATTCGAATAAGTATTGAGACTCAAGACTTGTTCACACAAGTGAAAGCTATCTTCTTTATTTTAGGTAAAGTGATTAAAAGTAATGACGCTCTTTATGCTGATGCAGATGTCATAAGTCTAATCAGCAATATTAAACTATGTCCAAAGCACTTTTCCAGGTGAGCCAAAAATCTTTCTTGCTAGTTACGGGCCTGGTGTTGCCCCATCATGCTGCATAGATAGGCTAGCAGCCGTGTGAAGCGTTGAAAATGAACGTTCACTCAGGAGGGTCATTTAATAGAATGGAGAACAAAATTGAACTAAGCACACTTCCCTCTTGTGGGTGCCATTGGTGGACTGTCTGCAAAAGGACAGAGAAGAGCATAAACGCCCTTGAAAAACCGATTTGAAAGAAAAGAACGGATGAAAGCAGATATAATGCCATTGACGCCCATCTTCAACAGTTTAAAGAGCAGTGATTCTTTACTGACCATATCATGAGCTTTGTCTACAATGTAGACAATGTAGATGTAGACTCTACATCGGTGAACACAGCCAGCACATTATTATTATTAACCAGCGACGTGCTTATAACATCATGCAGACGCATAATGTGATGTTGTTCTACGACGACTACGGAAAATAGATTTGATGCTGTTAAGACCACAAATCAACAAGAAAAAAGTATGCGAAAACAATTTATCCCCATTGCGCAGGTAATACATTTCTTGCAAAAGATCAATCTCAAGGGGGCTTTTAACCCCAACCTTGCGTACGCCTTTGAACATAATGGAAAAAATGGTCATTAACATAGAACCTGGAATGCTACGATATACTTAATGCAAATACTACGGAATGAATTTGCATGCAAATTTTAAGAAACATTGTCATTTGGTTCAAGACTTATGTACTCCAAGGATTGCTCAGTGGATTGTAGATATACCTTGCTTAGTACCCATTACTTTCATTCTTTTCTGGTAGGCAATAGTCATCTGTTAGAAGGTCAAGGAGTTTTCTATGCATATGCAGAGCCCCCGGTCCTTTCCCAGGTGCAGGGGCCGGTTCTTACGTTACATAGTGCATTGGGAATTCGCTGTTGATTTTTAGATCTAAGATAGTTTTCCTCTAGACAAATCAGATCAGATAATAACTTAAGATTAGGTAGGAACAGTTGAAACTCAGGACGTTTTCTATGAATTGATATGCAGTTCCATTGCAAAAAACAGCCACAATGTGGTGAGTGTTCTGATCTTCTGCGATTTACCAGAAATCCTATTTTGTCTCCTGCTGTGACAGCAACAAAATTTGAAGGTATTTAGTGATGGGTCATTGACCAAGATCATTTATGCTGCAGACCTCCCAAGGACGAAGTTGCTCATAGTGTAAAGGGAACAGTGCGTAAGAGTTAGTAAAAGTTTTTTGCTCTGAATAGAACATGTAATATGGGCAATGCGGTTATACTCTTTATTGAAGCAAAAGGCATTGCAGGCTAGGCCAAGCCACCAGCAGAAAATGGTTTAAAGTTGTCAAATTAAAGAATGTCCGTTTTCTAACATTCAAAAGTATTCGTGAATTCTAGAGAAGAAATGCGCCAAGAGCTACAGATCGCTGCAGCATCACAATGGTGTCACAAGATTTGAACAGGTTGAGAACCAGTGGCGCAATTATTCTCTGTGGAAAATAACTTGCTGTCAATGCATGCATGGAACGGAAATCGCTTGCTTTTTGTCTACAGACTAAGGCATCCCACTACTTCATGCACTGGTTTATTGCGACTATTTTTGTGAACGCAACAAAAACCAAACGACGCAATGTTTAACGGAGATACTTCATGATTTGGCAGTTTCCACTATAACGACATTAAGTGATTAAATCCAACCACTTGGTTTATGTACACCAATCAACAAGAACACAAGGTATGTTTCTATTAGCCGAGTAATACACATTTCTTATACTCTGCCCAAAAAGTGCCAACACGTTTTATTTTTTATTTCTGAAGGAATTCTTGATCAGATTTCTGTTGCACTATATATTTGTTATTTTAGCACCTGAGTTTGAAGGTGCTTTTGGTAAAGCAAATTGCCGATTTTAGAATTGTCTTGTATTATATCAATAACCATCCGCAATCAGTTTAAAATAACTGTTGAACCTAGCAGGTAGCGGAGAGTCAGTATATTTGTACATGAATTTGCTTACTTCAAGATTGTAAATATCTTTTTGTTGGAGAAATTGTTTAGTTCTATAAATGGTAGTAACTTTGTTATTCAAAAGGTGATTTGCGTTTAAGCATCTCATAGCACGGTTTGAAACAACCGATATTTGCTGTTAATGACATGAAGCTGCTCTTTCCTAGGCTAAAATCCAACATTGTGCTCGTGAGTTTATAAAGTTGTGAAACAACATAGGTAAGTCTTGGTTATTAACATAATGTTTAAACTTTATACACCACACCAACATATTTGGATATAGTGCAACGTAATTGCTTACGATGCTCTTTCCAAGTCAGTTTTTCATCTACACTCGCACCAAGGCATTTGTAAGTCAAAGGTCTTTCAATACGATTGCTGTTCGCATTTATTAGGAAGGTTTCTGTGATTACAGGTTTGCTTGTGATCAACATATATTTGTTTTGGAAATATTTAATGAGAGTGTGTTTGCAGTTAGCCAATCCATTACTTTTGTCATTTCACGATTAACCGAGATTTGTAATGTTCCCAGTATATTGTCGCTTTGAACTAAAACTGTACCATGAGCAAAAAGTATAGCAGCCTTTCTTTAAGGTGTTTTAGGGGCCCAATTCGGATTCCTAGAATTAAAATCGGGTCTCTAGTATCAACAAAAATTATCATAAGGTCTCTAGTCCATACCGGTCACCTATTATTTTCCTAAAAAAAAACTGAATATAGCTTTCATAAAATTTAAATTTGGTAATCTGTACCATCAGTTACGAAATCAGAGCCACAACTTGTAACTTGAAGAAAGTTGGCACACTTAACAAAGAGGTTGGTATTATTGCAAAGGTGTGCATGACTGTTTCACCCCAACACATTTCCTCAGACAGCGATGATGATTAGTGGACTAAAGGACTTATGCATTTTTTCACAGACACTTTGCGAAACTACTGGCTGGACTTCCATTGTGTTGTCTATGCTCGTGCCAGACAAGCCTTCCGTTAATTTATTGGAAGCCATTATTTTCCATCCTCTGGTTTTCTGAGCTGGTTTGAAGGTTCTGTGAAATCATCTATTGAAAGGTGCCACGTGCACCGCGCAACTCTCCTTTATGTACTGTTCGGTTCGATGATGGAACACTACCAAACAGATAAAATTTAAATGTACAGTATGCTCTACAAATGTCCTGCTGAACAATGAAAACAGCAAACAAACGTCTCTGCAGCAAAGCAACTCCGATGAATCCTGTCAACTCGTCAAACACCAAAACATATCCGCACACCTCCGTTTCTACAACTCTCTCCACTGACCACCTCCAAACACGTTCTCAGCTCAAACCGGTACAGGACTCCGACCCTGCTGCAAAGATCAAAGTCAACTTGGACAACTTTTACCGATTCTCTTTCACCCTGATTTTTATCGGAAATACGCTTGTGCAAAAAATAGTATTGCCATTTTGTTTTTCACTAAAACCAGCCTGTTATGTAACTTCTAATTTTATTTCAGCAATATACATTATATGAAAACAAACTACTTTTTTACCTGCTCCTTCGGATTGTCTCGTTACGAGGCCCACATTGCTTGAGGCTCTCACACTGCTGGAACGGCTGGCAACGAACAAAGCAATCAAACATGCAAATGCATGGGAACAATTAGCAAACTGCATTGCTATTCATACTCATAAAAGACCTTACAGTGATATTAATGTAAACCAAAGGATCCCTGCAGATAATAACAGGCTTGTGTTACAACATTAAACCGTGGTTGTTTAGCGAAAAATCACATAAAAACAAGACAAAATAAATTAACCTCACTGATTCCAGCAAATATGTCGGAAATGAGTGCTACGTATAGTGCAAAATAGTTAGCTACGGAGTGCAGTCAAAAAGCGGGAGTTCTCTGAAGTGTTATAGGCCTTAAGAAATGGAAACTACTTGATATAAACCTAAATAATCCTGTTAACAAACCGAACATATTAATGAATCTAAGGTCACACAAGCTTTGATTTTTCAACTAATAATTTTCTAAACGTGCTGTAAATTTTTCATTTAAAAGTTAGTGCAAAATCTTTTGTTTGATTTTTACATTTATGGGACAAATATTTATAAAAACACTACGACAATGAGTACAATGAAAGCATAATTCAAAATTATTTGAAGTTTGTTCCAAGAACGCCAGTTGCAAGAAACAAAATCCATGTTGATACAAAATGCAAACAACGTGAGTGCAAAGTTTATTCGATCTTTAAGAAATATTTTTGTTGGTCAAAAAGTAACTTGAATTTTTGAATTGAGAGTGTATAGACCCCTGTGTGGTGGCTGATGTTTGCCAACTAACAATATAAAAAACAGTATTTTTCACCAAAATTATTTTAAAAAATGTTGAAAATTGAACAAACATTTTGGAGATAAATAATTTTTTCGTAGTAGTCTTTGCCGGTTGTAGGCAAAGGCCGTTGATTGCCAAAGTTTTCATGCGCTACATGCCGCTACTGACCTAATTGTCATTGCAAAGTTGGCACGAAGCATACACCGTTACTTTTGTCGAACAACCTAGTTGTCACTCTCTGGATATCTATGAAAATAAATGGTATCACCTAATTCAGTGGTCTCCAACCTGTGGGTCGCGACCCCACTTGGGGTCGCCTTAATTTTTTCCGGGGTTGCTGTAACTCGCCATATGCTTGCTGTTTTAGTAAGTTAGGTGTGCTTAAACTGGTTTCAACTTTTATCCATTTATTTTCTTATTGTGGGTTAGTTAAGCGAGTAGCGTCTACTTCTCTACTCAGCTCCCGGCGTTTGACACGCAACCGCGTCATTTTCTTTTCTCTGCAATATGTCACGATTGCAGACACGCGCTTCATAAACGCTGCTTTCACTGAAACTTTCATTTGATTATTGCACATTTCAATTTCATTGTGAGTCAGAATGACGTCACAATTGCAGCAACACGCTGAGGCTTTCATTCAGTTTTGCAGCCACACGCTAATGCTGATTTTTAGCCAGTAAGTAAAGCTGAATGTTATACAGAAA
>Ga0210059_1006927_pt1 | contig 18111 bp, 8 predicted proteins | sample Ectturendosymbi2_FD_188042 | JGI IMG/M metagenome (GOLD analysis project Ga0210059, IMG submission 188042) | Ecteinascidia turbinata endosymbiont from Florida, USA - Sample 2 (SPAdes) (version 2) | ecosystem: Host-associated > Tunicates > Ascidians > Unclassified | place: Key West, Florida... | reverse complement strand
AAAAGAATGTGTAGTGGACTAACTAACAGCTGGTTGCAGGCCCGCAACTAGAGGGGGCAATCGGGCAATTGCCCCCCGAAATTTTCACAAACGTATTTATTTGTTAGGTGCATCAAGAAGTTACATCGTTTTGCCCCCCCCGAAAATATCAGTTGGTTGCGGCCCTGGCTGGTTGTTTTCAGCGAAATGCTTAAATGAAGAACCACGTCACTTCCGCCACACCGTAACCGGCGGGGCGGTTCACTTTGGGCAAATTTTTTTCAGTGAAGCGATTCGATAAAGCAGATAAAAACAAGGTATTAAATATTCTCGATTCGGCATGGAAATAAGAAATTGCTTTTGCCAGTAAACCAACAGATGTCATGTGACTTGTCAGTAACAATTAGATATAAGATGACAAAATGAAAGAACTGAACCGATAACACGTCAAAATTCCGTAACAAGGTAGTTCACAAACCAGCACAATGAATGAATATAAACATTCTTTGAAGATGTCTGCTGGAATAGAGAGCAGGTCCGTAACCAGCTTAGGACACTAGGAAGGGTGAAGAGTTTTCTGATAGTTTTTTTTAAAACTATGTCCAACACATTTATGCAGGGGAGAGAAAAAACTTTTAGGGGAGGCTTCGCCCCCCCTGCTACCCCTCTAGTTACGGACCTGATAGAGAGTAGTTTTACTTTTGAATCAGCTGGTCTGAATTTGGTACCAGTCGCATGCTGACATAATACTGATGACTGGATTACTCTACCAATTGCGCAACATATCCATAACATTGTTTTTCTATGAAGGTTTGCTAATTGTGCTGTTTCAGTCGAGTCAACGTTCAGGAGCAGCTCATGGTAGTTCTAACCTGCCGCGAAAATATCAGCCAAAAAATGACGGCGAAATGTGAAGAAACTATTGCATTACTTTGGTGATGCTATACATGTAGATGCCAAAAACCTTCCACATGGGGTTCGCAGTGCTTAGATAATATTTTCCCTTCGCGAAACTCTTTTTACATCAGTTTTGTTTTACATTGCTAGTGTTTTGCCGACATCATCGGTGAAAATCCTTGGACAATTGTAAACTTTTCAACCATTTTCTAATTATAAAAAAACATTTGCAGAAGAAAACTGAAACTGAAGCTTCAGCCTGCTTTTGCAAACAATTTTAATCAAAAGGAGATTGGAACTTTTGCACCAATATTGCTTACCAAGTGTTTGATTTGTTGATTTATAAGTCCGCAGCAGGAAAACACGCCGTTTTACACTTTGTTGTGTTAAATTTATTGAAGTGCTGAGATATTTTCTCCGATCAACTACATTATATTTACCGATATCAACTACGTTATATTTACCTTGCCTGTAGTTGCAAACCGAATCACAGAAAAAATCAGTAGAACAACGTTTCGTAGAAAAAATCCACAACACTAAATTTTTTTTGTAGCAAGCTTCTTTGCCTAAGATGCAAAAAATGGTGAGTTTACACAAAATTAGACAACACAACCTGCATATTTTTCGCTGCAAATACTAGCGAAATGAAAACGTTTATATGAACCATGCTATTTAAAGCGATCATCGTATCTGCACGTGTACCCGCACTGAACTATTCGCTGACGTTAGAAACTTCATTGCAACGTGGTTAATCACAAGTCGAAATCGTCGAGCCAACGCACCTGCGTCACAGCAAGCTAAGCATCGTGGCATTGTAAACAGATATCAATCCAGATTGGGCTGCGACACGTGCATTGTGGCAATAAGGCATGACTAATTGTCTGAAGACAGACAACATCCAATGAAAAAAGAGCTGTTCGAAATTACTGTATATATACGTCTGGTGAAAGCTTAAGACAACTTAGAGGTGTTTTAGAACCATGAGTATAAACTTATTTGAGTGCAGTTGAATATTAGGGGTAATTCTTGACAATTAAAAGCTCTAGTTTTGCTGCAAGCTTTCGAGAAATCAGCCGGTTGCCGCCTGCTTTCTTCGATTTGCGATGATTCGGTTTAGCACATATCTGTGCTCACGCAATTAGTCTCCATACAACGGCAACGCAGTCGAATCTGTCAGCAACCTTTAAGAGGGAAACGCTTTCACGTAAATCCTACCCATGCTCAGTCCTGATTTCAGGACTATAACTTGCGTATACATTGAAATGGAATATTACGAATGTAAATTTAGTATTTGCGAAACAAAAACGTTTTGTATTTTACCTACTTTCATTAATCAGCCAAACGACTTGGGTTTGAAAATAAACTAGTGAATCTGGCTTTCTCTGTATGGAAAATGTAAATCGTTTTTGTGTCAGACCAAGAATGCTACGAGCAACCAAGTCAACGTACTTCGTACGTTTGAATATTCTCTGAGCATAGCCGCCGACTGCAATTACGAACTGGATATATGCATTTGTAGCTTATAAGCTACTGGTATTATTGAATAAAGATTCCAGCAGAGTATAAAGACGAGCAAAATGTATTTATTTGCCACAAAAGAACAGCGTGGTTGAAATGAAGCATGGGAGTCATTGAAAATTGATTTTTCTGTTATTGATAGTATGTCGGTTAAAAATTTTTAAACAGAAAAGCAATCTTTGCAACAAAGATATTGAACCTCATTTTTATTTTAGTCTAAAGAATAATCTTTAAGACTTCCGATACTTTAAAGTCCAGCACTTCGAAAGCAAAGATGGAACATTAATTTTCGAGGATGTGTGCTATTAAAAGATTTGATGTGATCATTATGTCAAGCAGCAGTAGTTCAGTCCGCAGCCGAAAAGCACTGGATATCTCGCAAAAAATCACGTCAGCAATCGGGGAATTCTCTTGCGAACGATTTTAAGCTATATCTTTACAAAGTCGATTGTTGATAGCGTGACAAAGAGTAGTCAACGTTTCTCGCAGGCGAGAATGATGTAACAAGATGTCGTAGGGTGGTCACGATGTTGGCGTAGGTCAGCAGCTCAGGCCATTACCAGAAGCATCACGCCCTTCCTGCACCAAGATGTTGAGCTAAGTATGGCTTTATCAGTTACAGATGAGGAAAATAATGACTTGCATGATTAATAATGGCAAGAGGTTTGAAATAGTTTGTAAGATGTTATTAAAGATAAAATCAGTTTCGAAAAATATTTTTGATATCTCTTATTTACACGGAAAATGCACTTCATTTCTAATCTATCTGTTGAAAAAATAACATCAGACGCTTTTCATTGAAACTGCATCTTTGACAACGTCTTAAATGAGGTGATTCCATCTTGGCGTATTGTGGACTGAAGACCTTATAATACCAAAATTGGTGAAAAAGCTGTTTAAAGTCAGTGGCACAGCAGGTATGAAGTTCATCCAGACATAAGCATAAAGAATTTTTTCACATTAGCCTCTAATACAAATAGATCAGCTAAAATATTTACGCAGCCTGCGCTAAGTTAAATCGATCCTGGTGTTAAGAAAGATTCATCCGCAGCATGATGTTGTATTGAGCCTGATTCAGCCGTGACTGTTTAGAAAACAAAAGTATCGAACGCCTGACTCTAGATCAGGGTTTCCGAAACTTCTTTAGACACGGGACATCAAGTCTTGTCATTTCACTTCATGTAACACGAAGAAGTAAGGGTGTGACTGTGAGAAGCCAACAGTAGCATTCACGCTTGTTATGAGATAATTAACACCAATATGTGACGAAAGGGGCCAAATGAACTTGCAATGCGTCGTGTCTACTGCTCGATGGAACACTTTGAAGGTCGCGGAACACAAGTGTTCGCTATCCTAGATAAGCATTCGTTGTTTCTGAGAAACGATGATCTAGAACAGTAGTTCCCAACCGGGGTGCCGCGGCACCCTAGGGTGCTATTTACAATACCCAGGGGTGCCGCGAGCTAATGCGTTTTTTAATATACTATTAAAAATACAGTTTCAAACTGTCATCAAACCTTGAAGCAAAATTGTATGGGTTCGCCACTGGGTGCCGCAAAATATAATTCTCTTCTGCAGGGTGCCGCAAGCCTAGACAGGTTGGGAACCACTGTTCTAGAATCTAGATAAACATTTTTGTCGTTTGCTCAGACACATTCATTTGCATTGTTTTTTCTAAAACATAAATATGCCTCAATCATTGTTCATTGTTAAAGGGTGCAACGTCACAAGAGAAACATTGAGCATTGCTGGCTGATTTACGAAAAAGGTTGATGCTATGAACACAAGCAGGACCGCAACCAACTGGTTTTTCAGCGGGGTGTGGCAATATGATTGTAACTTGTTGTTGCACCTAACACCTAAACATGCTTTTGAAAATTTTGGGGAGGGGCAATTTTCCGGTTTCCCCCCTGGTTGCGAGAATGTTTTATCGCTAATCCTTTCGGAACCATAAGAACCTATAGGTCTCGTGACCAACAAGCCATAGATTTGAACACTCAATCAGAATCTTTACTTGGTGTGCACTGGAGCAAAAGCATTAAAAAAACTCTTCACAAGATTTTTTCAGTGTTGTCGTGGTCTAGCCCAGTACAGTGTATTGGTTTGATCCTTGATCATGATTTCATGCAGGTAGGATAGTTGCTTTTTTAGATACTTTAAACAACTCGGTCTTGCTCAATGTTAGTTAAAGATATCTGTTCAGAAACGCAAGTTAAAGTTGAAATATTTGTGGAGTTCATTGCACTGGAACCATATCAAGCCCTTATTTTAACAGAAACTTTCTAAGAAACAGTCATAACTGGATATCAAGCGTCAGTTCTTTACTCCGTTAAAGGAAACGGTGAATGAATAATGATTGCTGTAGGTGTGATTTAATGTTCCCCTGAGGCTGTATGACTGACTTCCCTCTTTTGGTACAGCGAAGTTTGAGAACTTGACTTCTATTCGCCGTAACTTCGTGGTACTAGTCAGGTTTGTTGCGTACTAACATGCACGATATGTACTGATCTTAGCAAGTGGGCATAATCGCTGAGGTTTTTTTGTCTCTAAAGAGGTTTGAATTGAAATCACAGGTGCACATGTCATATGGAAGCAACAATATGCAAAAGGGCAAAAACATTTGCTCAAATTTTTTTAAAACCTGACATACAATTGGTGACCATTTTACGCTCTTGTTATAAAGAGAAAGTTTTCATAATAATACTTTCTTGCTCGTGATTGCTTACAAGAAATGTAAAATGCGCATTTTCAAGTTTCTTTACAAACTTTAAAGGTTTCAAAAAATTTTTTTCCGATTTGTCGGAAACTTTTTGACTGCAGAAAGGTTATGTCGTTATACGTGCTCACTTACCTGCTAGGGCTACGTAGATACGTTAATCTAAAAAATGCTGAAAAACCTTGCCAAAACCAAAGCAATGTACTGACGTTCACTGCATGAAGTTTATGCCAAGATCAATCTCAATTCCAAGTTAGTTGGACTGACACTGCTTAGGCCAGATAGAGAGCATTAGTGATATTATTAGGTTATTTGCTTTTAGTGCAAATCTTTTCGAAAAGACGAAAACTACATTGTAAATATGAACGATATATCATGGAAAAAATACTTTTAGTTACGGCATACTAAATAGGTTTCAACATTCTCTGTAAAGATCTGTGTAAATCTGAACGTTGACTTCTAAACAAGACTGATTTATGGCGTATTGGACAGATTTCTTCGTTTTTAATAATCTCCTACACTTATCTTTGCAGAGTGTATACGAAAAATCATAAATTCATTCTTCCCAGGCAGTGCCCTTGGCTGTGACTGTGTCTCGTCGATGTTGTGCAGTTACTTGCCAACGATACTGTTGCAACGAAAATATATTGACCAGCGAATTGAATGAGCAGTAGTCATTTTTAATACATGAAATATGACCGACTTGCCTAAATAATTTTCAAACAAACATTTACTCAGCTAACCAATATACTTCATTCCTATGAATTGTTTCACATCACCAATTGACGTTTTTTCAATATAAAACAATGTGAAGAAACGTAATCCGCTGCACCGTCTATTTCGGTCTGTACGATAGCCTCGGGGTATAACAGCTAGTTTTGTGAATAACAGTTCTTTTCAGTGTTCAACTGCTGTTAATCAGAGTTTACAAACCAAACGTTCCATCCACTATTTGACCAAAAAGAATATAGCGAGCTGAAAATGACTGCAATGGAAATTACGTCGGAGAAAGTGGTGCACACCGGGCAGATGTTCAAAAATTGTTTGAACCTCTGGGTCAAAAAACTTCAAATGTTTCTTGAAATCAAGCTGTTTCACTTGTCCAAACGGATATTGAGCAAAATGTGTGTCTTCTAAAAAGTCATGAGATATTGCAAAAAAACATTAAAATATTTTAGGTATTTGTGCATCTTGACATTTTTATTAACTAATGACGAATGATAGGCGGTAATATCTGATAAGTTTCAGTACCCTGATGCCTGAAGAAGAGTCACTTACTGGAGGATGGCTAGTTAGCAACCAAATTCATAAAAGCAAGGTTTCTCTTTTCAATTTTATCTCTCACCTTACCAGGCCAAGCCAGTGACCGCAAGGTCAAAGGTTGTACTGTATTATGTAGTTTATCCAATAATACCCTCACCTCTGATTCTTGCTTTTCAGGTTTAAAGAAATACAATAGCTTTCCTCTTTTACCGCAGAACTTAACATAATGACTTGTGCCAACCGCCAAATATGTTATTTCAAGGCTTGCATTTTTGCAAGCGCTTTTATTTTGCTGTCACATTGCTCTTTCTCCCGAGGACAAGTTCAACCTCAAAGTGGTGAGTGCTTACTGTTAAAATTTTTACTCTCACAAAGAATCCGTAAGTAAGGTAACAGCTTGCCACTTGGGCAGGGATTTTTAAGACTTGAAGATCATTTTGAATAGAAAACAGTTGAACGACTGATAAAAAGTGTTCAGAAACATAAGGTAAAGTTTTTTGCAAATCTCGGTTGTTATTTAAATTAATGCAATTACGTACAGTGCTGTCCACCACATAACACAGAGTTGCCTAGATTCTCAGGCTCTACAAGGTACTGCGCTTGCTAATGCAGATCAGCCTACCTTTTCAAAAATATAAAAAATCGTGAACTCCGCATCTTAGTAAGATATCTAACTTTATTTTTTTATTCAGTTCCAAGCCCTACTCCTGCGTTCTGCAAAAAGCTGACAGAAAAAGGTCCCTGCCGAGCAACTTTAACGAGGTACAGGTTTAATGCTAAGAAGAACAAATGCGAAACGTTCATTTATGGAGGATGCGGGGCCTCGAAAAATCTTTTTTTTACGAAGAGCGAATGCATGAGGATGTGCCATCGGAATGAAGAACATCAAAGAGCTTTCGGAAGTAAGAATCAGAGAATGCCTGAGGAGCAAGGGCGTACGCAAGGGGAGGGGGGTTAAAACCCCCTCCCTTGAGCTTGATATTTTACAAAACTTTATTGTAAGGAGAGTGTATAGGGCTTGATTTTTTACAAAAATAAGGGGAGTGCATGTAGAAGAATATGCCTATTATGCCAACAAACTTCGCTTGAAAACATGAATATGACGTCAAATTGTTACGTCACAAACAGCGCATACCAAATACAAATGATTACCATATGCCACTGAATGAAAATCCCCCCATGAAAATTTTCTGCGTACGCCACTGCTGAGGAGTGTGCAGCATACCATTTCATTGTACCGCATAAATGTTTAAAACAGTTGCTCGTCTAAAGATTTTTAACACGAACTCGCCATCGTGCTTCACATCTTTATGTACTGCAGATACATCGCATTCGAACAGGTTTCGTGACGTTAGCGGTTCGCAGTAAGGTTGTTTGTTATGCCTAGATAATTGGATAGAAATAGGGTCTCTAAAATTTTAAAATATGCGTGGAGAGAGCTACAGGTATATTTGCTTGCTTCCTAGCCATGTGCATATATCCCTATCATGACAATCCATGCTCTCCACGCTGATTCCTTGACAAACCCAATATCTTCCTCTTTTATATTTGGAGTCATGTTGAGGAGGAGTGGTCGTGACCCTGCATCATAACTAGATGTATGGAGTGTCCTTGATTATGTGTGTATGTGAATACATTTAAAAAGTTAGTCAAAAAGTGTTTGCCCGGATGAAGTTGCGAAGCTGCTTTGATTTCAGTTCCACGATTGCTGGTTGTTGGCTTTAGGTTTTCTTGACTGAAATACGATACTTCTTGGCTCATTTTCCCACTGGATGTTTTCACAATAGTCATGACTTAGATTTAAGTTTGCCACAATAAGAAGTTTTATACAAACTACTTACATTCCTTTCCCGTCAGGAGTAACATCTTTCACTGACATGGTGCTCATTTCACCCTACTAAAAATCTAAGATACGTTTTATATGATTATTAGGGTACAAATAAGCTTGAGCCTTGCTATACCGCCTTACAATGTAATGTATCCCACGTGACCTCAGTTGACTATCCCACGTGCGAAAACCATATGCAAACTTCAGATTGTGTTTGGAGATTCAACTCCTGCAGCTCCGCTGTTTGGCGTTACTGGCTTTTTTCCACTAATACTCAAGTAGGTTAGTAAACTGAAAACTTAGAAAAGTTAAGCAATTTCTCCTCTACAAAATCGTCTTCACACTTCTGGCTGTTCTGACTTTCTGAGCTTATTTGAAAGGCTAAAATATGAAGGTTCAAAACTTTCGAATTAAAAAATGTGTGCCCACCTTTTCAAGCGGAACATGATTTCGTTGATTGTTTGAGTAGCTAGTTTCTTAAAACATTCTTTCTTTTCAGGTTCTTCTCAAGTTTGCAACTTCAAGGTTAATTGTAAGTTGCTGTGAAGTTTGCGTGTGAATATTTAAACCGAATGTTTATTCCGAAAAGACATAGCAGTGACTTCCTAAATAAAGATAATGCAATAAGTCAGTGGTGCTCAAACCGTGGCCCGCCAAGCAATTTTCATGGGAAAGAAAACTTAACACTTTAATCATTTAAGAGAACTTTTAGAGAATTTTTATTGAGATTATTAATTCTTGTGGCCCACGAGCCAAAAAGTTTGAGAACCACTGCAATAAGTCAATGAACGTAAATCAGTGTTCAAGTAGTAAACATCTATTTGCTCAAAGTATAGGCCTAATAACCTCAGAGAGCATACTCGATAAGTTCAGCCTTCAACAAAGCGGAGACTATTTTCCAAGTGTACAAATCGTTGCTTCTTTATCGCTGATTAACCACAGTGTTTTTTTCACTGTTATTTTGGGTCAGGCACCGACCATAAATTGCGATCGTTTCTACTTACAGTGGCCCGCAACTGCGCCGTCAAAAGATTTGATGACTTTGAGTTTTGTTCTGGTTTGACCAAGCCTGGGCAGAGCAAAGAAACATGCCAGTCTCGTGGGTGCTGCAGACTTCCTAGTGCAGGACTGTGCTACCAACAGAAAAGTAAGTTGTTATTCGTGTTGGAGTTTTTTACTTAATTTCTTCTTGTGCGTAGACGTTTCTTTTTTTATTTATCAGGTTTCAGGACTAGGTCGCAGAGTTGCAAACCCATGTTCTGCCTAGTGCATTTTACTAACTGTGAAATATAACGATTCATCAGAAAAAATAACTTTCAGGATAGTATTTTGAAAAGCAAAACGTTATTGTTTTTTCTGCTTTATTTCAGTGAATTTTGCAGTTTGGCGAAAGGTTACAAACATACGCAGCTTCACTTTTATGAATTGCAGGTGCATTAGCCAAAACTTCGTGCCAGATTGTATATTCCTCAAACACGTGGTTTTATGGCAAGATAGTATTTCAAGGAAATAAGGTTTATGAAAAGAATTGGGTTGGACATCTTTCTTTTTCAAAAGCAGTTACCAACGCACTTTGCGTAAGTAATATGTAGTTATTGTTAAGTTTGTCTGCGTAATGAAGTTATGAGTAATTAGTACCGTCTACTTTAAGAACAACGATATGAAAGTTTTCTATTTCTGAAAACAAGTTAAATTTTCTCTTCTCCTCACTGTGGGTTTCCTTTAAACCGCATATATCGAACTCCAGACCTGTGGGCTAAAAGTGGTCCACCACGTCATTTTACGTGGCCAACAAAATCTTAACAAGATTATTTAAGTCTTCGCTGCTTTACAGTGTGTATTGACCGTAGACTAGATCTTCCGCAATGTGTTTCGATTATATTGCGCTGTCCGCAAGGCTGTGTGCATCGCCATCTAGTTGTTTTATAAAATGCCACGACTGTCACACGTGTTCTTAGTATCTCTCAATTTCTAGTTGTGCTGTAGTAGCTTTAATTTGTACTTTACGCACAGTATAAACTACAACGTAAGCAACAAATATCAGATCCTAAGAGCAACAGACTCGATCCTGATGTGGCCCTCGGTGAAAATGAGTTTCGCATTTTATGTTTAACCAGTTCTCCAAATCTCCAAACAGTTTTTACATCCCTACCAGTATTTTTGCTGATTTTTGTTATTTCTTTTAATTGCGTGTTAGCCCAGACACGTGGTCCAGGTAATGGGGCTTAGCAAAACAGCACACGAATACAAAAGTCCTGAGACTTAGCACACTATAAGGAAGGTGTTAGTTGGTGTGCGCAGGCAATTCTGAAGAGGAACAACAACAAACGCTGAAGCACCAGAAACTACTGCATACGGTCATCGTCATACTGAAGCGATACATAGTGGGAGAAAAAGGGAGATATGTTAAAAGCATCAGATAATTGAAGTGAACGGATAAAAAAGTTAGATGAAGATGCGCATAGTTGAAATAAAACATACAGATTGTTTCTAATCAAGACATCAAATTTCCTGACGAAACAGTTAACTTGATGTTGTCGAACACTTACATTCCTGGTGATTTCTGGTTGTTAAGCATAAGTTTTGCAAAAGCGCCCACATGTTAGTTCTTTCGCCGGATAATTGCTAATCAAGTAAATAAGTTAAATTTGCTCTATTGTACTGCGCACAAAACCTGTGAAACAAGAAATCCTTGGTATGAGAAATAAAGTGTGCTAAAAATTTTTGAATCTTTCATAGTTTGTTGAGCAAAGCCTTGGTGACACAAAGCTATGGCACCATTTGAAAACAGGTTTCAACATGGTCCCGGTAAATGTTGCTGCATGCTATTCCACACAATCGTGCTTTGTTAAGCAATGTTTAACAAATCTTGTTTTTTCCTTTGATGTATAAAGTGAAATTCTTGAGAGCAAGGACCATGCTGATTGGTTTTGCATCCACTACAATCACAACTACAGCTGTTAGTCAAAATATATCTATTTCTTCTCTCAGTTTAAATATGTAACATTCGAGCTTCAACGCGTACTATAGGCGTAGCCAGGGGTGCCAGCATAGGCGCAGCCAGGGGGGACGTAGGAGGACATGGCCCTCCCAAATTTTGAAATATCTGGTCATTTTGTGCTTTGAGAGGCGATATTCCAAACAAAATACTGTCGCTAGCCTAAAATAAAAATTTTGCACCCCCAAATTTTTGCTTCCCCCCAAATTTTCGGGATGGCTACGCCACTGGGAACCAGGGGACCATTCCCCACAATTTTTAGAATATCTGGGCGTTTTGTATTTTGAGAGGCGGTATTCCACACAAAATACTGTTGCCAGCGTAAAATCAAAAATTTTGCCCATACTTTAATTTTTGGCTCCCTAAAATGTTGGGCTGGCTATGGCACTGACGCGCACGTTCATTTGGATATTTAACTCAAATTCGGTATCATAAACAGTGATGGGCAGTAATCACTGATTTGCAGTTCCAGTCGAATCCAATCAAGGAAATACAGAGTATAGGTTGTTGATTGAGTAACCGGTCGCATATTTTAAGAGCGGAGAGTGCAACTGCAAGCATCGACCGTCAACGAATCATCACAAGTCATTTGTAATGATTGCAAACCTACCGCCAAAACAAGTTCTATTTTAAGAAACAACCTTTTCAGACTTTCTATTTGAGAAACTACTCTTTAACTTTTGTTTTAGAAACTGATCTAAAAATTCTGTTTAAAGCTCTTCACTATTCCACCGAGCTTGTGTTTGGCACGTTTTAAGTAGCTGTGAATTCAACCAGCATATGGAAAAATTACACTGCCAAAGAACCAATAGAAAACGATAATTGCCCACTTTAACAGAAAAAATAACCGGTTTGAGTAATTTCTTTTGAATAAAACATAGCCGTTATTTAAAACCATTCAAAATTAGATCGTATGATATGACAGACTTAAGCTTGCCTTTAACAAGATTTTTTTTGGCAGATTGTTCGGGATTTCGGCGTTACGCACGCTTTCAATATCACAGAATCGCTGCAAAACAGGAAAGGATTTTTTATCAAAGGAGGAAAACGTATCATCCCCGGGAAGACTATCTCTATAACCTTTCGTGGAGATTATAATAGGACGAACTTTGAAGATTCACAGTGTGGTTCGATTAGCAGGCCTTGAATATTACGAAGACAAACTGAGGCATGTTTTTCAAAGTGACTACTGATATTTACGAAACCATAGCTGCCATAGCCACCTTTCGTCCTGTTGCACCAAGCAACATCTTCAGTGTGGCTGGGGGGGAAGTACACAAGGTTATAGATCCTTGCGTTATAATGGGGTGGTTGGATAAATTTGGTACGGAAAAAAGAAGGAATTTATTTCGAGTTACAAGGATCAAACTTTAGAAACTTAAAATGCTCGTACCAAAATCAATCAAAAGCTTAAAAATCCGTCACGAACCAGAAAGGGGTCAATTGCAAAAACTGTTCGGTCTGAAGATTGTCTGAAAGCATTGCCGCTAAAATGAAATTGTACTTCTCTGAAACTAAAACTGAAACTAACTAAACGTGAAAATAAATGCTGTTCACGCAGTTTATTTAGGCAGTCGCATCAAGCAGCTCAAATGACGTAAAATGGATTCCATTTGAAACGGTAGTTATTTTGCTTTTGTTTTTGATTATTTAGCTGAAAAGCAAAATCAAAGGCGATTTTTCGAACAACTACCATAAGATTGCCTTATTGTAAGAAACAGTATAAAAACTGTTCTCTTTCTGAAGTGCGGCACTTACAATACTTTCTTTTTAAGCTCCTCCGATGCAAGGAAACCCTTTCTTTTCAACACTCTCAGATATGAAATCCAAGACACTCCGATATGAGGCGCCCCCCGAAAAGCTCTCAGTTGACGAAAAATGTGAAAGACTCTTCTGACGTGCATTTAGCATAAATTTAAAATAATGAAACAATTCAAAATTTTATAAAGTCTACTTAAACTTTTAAAACTTTCAACAAAGAGGGATATGTGACAACTCAATAAACAAGGCGGCTTAGTCAAGGGTTCAGGGAGCGGTTGGTGCTGCCCTGTTTATGTGGCTAGAATATTTACAGTAAGAACCCTTGAATGAGTCCACAGCGTTTCTCTTTAAAAGGCATTTATTAAAGTCAGGCTAATACAAAACCTTCAGATGTTTGCATAGGTGCAAACAGGGATGACCTGTCTAGCAGTGCCTTTCTGTAATTTGCCTTTTCCCGAGAAAAAATCCTTTGGACGTTCACGGCAAATCCAAAACGAGCTGATATTGGAGATTTGAATAGCATGCGTTCAAACCATTGCTTCTGATAACTCGAAATAACCAAAGTAACTGATAAATTTGCAGGCTGACAAATCCATTGATGTACTGCCGAAAAAGATGTGGGAAGCCCTTATTCAAATGAAAGCAGTTGTTTCAACAGTTAAGACAGTATGGGATTACCCCTGTTCGGAGCTTCACAAAAAACAACATGAAAGCAAACTTTTTAGGGCCAAATAGAAAGTTAAGGAACTTTTTCTGCTGCCACAAAAGAAGTGGCGAACGTCGTTTTACACGTTCGCTCATACACCCTTGCCCAAATCACTCTTCATTTGATCTCAAATTCAATACAGAAGTGTGTTTTCGAAAGGAATGAGATTAATCAAACTATACAAAATAAGCTGTATGTCCACTGGCATTTACAGCCATTAGATTGAAATGAAATAAAAGTAAAAGCGCACATGCAATTATAAAAACTGTGCACGTGGAAGGTTGCATGCACAAATTGTCTTAAAACTTTGAAATCTGCTAGTTAAAATCACCATTATGTTTTGTTGACTGCACTGAAAATGTTCGCAGTTGACCGCAGACTGTTGCGAAAAAATCGTAAGTCGTATGAACACGGATACACTTGGTACTCTGCGTGAACGACACAATAACTGGTCGTAATCGAATCTCAAAAACTTGGTTGTTTTGTTTCCACTTCTGCCCTCTGATCTAAACGACAGTAACCTTTTTCAATTGTGTTTGTGTTTTTTTTAAGGAGCTTGTAGTAATGTTCGATAAAATATATGTTTTCAAATTTGATACTTCGTGACCCCAAATACCTGAGACAGCAATGGCCTTCAACCCTTGTTTTCGTATTTCATTATTCAAAGCGTAGTACCTTGATTCTTTATTCATGAATTGATGCTCTTGTATTTTACCAAAAGTAGGTTTTGTGCTGTATTCACCGTGCGTTCCCACTGTTTACATAACTCTGTTTAGCATTGTTATCATCTTACATACGTTTATTTCACCATGCAGTCACCATCCACCCGCGACTAGCAGTTGGCGTTTCACACGAGTTGTAACTGTAACACTTTTGCAAGGTAAAGCTAAGTACCGCTAAATTTTTTTTATCTTCTTGTATACGCCACACTTTTTAAAAAACTTTAAATTCATTTACGTAAGGTATTCGCAAGTAGCCTATTGCGTTATCTGTGCATCGATTTGTTGGTGCGTAGTCAACATGCAAGAGCTATATATGCCTCAGCCTCATTGATCGATAGCAAATTGCGATGCTTGGTTCTTTTCCCTAAATGGTACACTATGATTGACAGGTATCTCTTTGCTGCAAGTCAATGCTTATTTGTATTTTCGTATGCTTCGTCTATTTATTTTGACAGCTGTAGCACTTTTTTCATTTCAGCGAGAAAAATTATCTCTTTGCCTTGTGAAAAGTCTTCAGTTGTTCAATATAATTTCAGTGACTGCAAGACTCGAGTCATTGAAATTCACTGGCGTTAGTTGAGTCGAATCACATTTCATTGAGATAATACAACAAATCAACCAAAGTTGCATTTTTGCCAGAGGACTTGATTGAAATTGAGCTTGGTTTTTAGATAACAAAAATTGAGTCATAACTATTTGACTTATGACCCATCACTCAAAATGAAAAATTCCGAGTTGGTCTTATTTTGTTTGGCGCGAAACTGACCTAAGCTTGTAATTAGCAGTAAAGACAAGGCTGTCGTCCATCTGGACTCAAATATAAGGACAACGGGAAACAAAACAAGATAAGAAAGAAAGAGAAGCTGCTGAACGAAAGGTATCCAGACACCAATCATATTTTGTACAATATCAACGGTCTACTTCAGCAACGTTTTGTCCTTATGTTTGAGTCCAGATCGACGGTGACTACCTGAGGCATCTCACTGCAGCTCCTGTCTAAGCTTACTTTGACTTGCAGGATGGACTTGATTGTCCTTTCGCTAAAGCAGCCTTCGACTTAAAATAAAACTAAAACAAGGATGCAAATCAAATGAGGAAATTTCTTAGAAATAAGGACAGAAACATTTTCTAAGACACAGGCCCTCGAAATAACGACAAATTTTAGAAGTAAGGACGGTGTGGCAAACCTGAGATTAGCGACTCGACAACACAAATATTTGAAGCAAAGTAAAAGGTTCGATTTGAAGAAAAATTTTGAACTAATTAAACTACAAAGGCGTGAAGCTTCGACTCACTGCTCGAGGAATGTGGTGCACAGCTACATCATGATTACGACAACAGGAGCTAGAATGTTTGCCATGTCGGCTTGTTGACCGCATAACAGTATGATTTGGAATAGAGGGACGGATCGTAAGCTGCTCTACGCTTATTCTGTGTGATTAGTATCTGGAGGTTGCGTTGGGAAGAACTTTCTGTAGGTTTGGCAACATTTTTAAACTTGTATGTTGACATTCCATATTATTTGTGACGTTAATCCACATATTTCTTGCAATAAATCGATAAACGGGGAAGTAAAATACATTGGAGTATAAATTGAAATTGAAAGAAGATGATTACAAGAATAACAGCAATGAGGTCTCCACTAGGGCGACACAGTCGAAAATTGCTTGAAATTTATGTCCTAGTTTAAGGACATTTCACGTAATCAGCAAACCAAGAGCACTCAATTCTCTACAAGCACAACAATACACTTCCTGCAGAATTTAAAGTATGATGAGATCCTTTTCGACGCTCTCGGTCCAGTGGTGTAGGAGACGGGGGGTGCAAATGCACCCCAAAAGTGTTGATTTCTCGAAAATCTGGGCAAAATCCCTGAAAATCCGTGCAAAATCCATGAAATCTGGCAAAATCCCTAAAAATCCGGGCAAAATCCATGAAATTTTGGGCAAAATCCTTGAAACACGATGGAAAAATGGCGCCCAACGTTGTTTGATTTTCAAAAATGGAGCCCAACGTTTGCAGAAAAACAGATTAAGACCTTTATTGGAAGTCATACCAACTAAAAGGTCTCCATGATCTTTGTGGGAGAAAATTTGTAGGGAAAAGCTGCACAAAAACTTTTCGGGTAAATTTGGAGAATTTCGATCAAAAATGCTTCGCACCCCCAAAAATTTGCCTGCTCCTACACCTATGTCTCGGCCTGTCCTTTTCCGAATAGCTGCTGTCGGTTCAGCAGGTTTAACTGGCGAAATACAGCATTAAATCCATCCTATAGCAACATTTTTCAGAAAGTATTTCTGCCCAACAATAGCCCTGGAGTGTTCGAAGCTTGCTAGTGTTGCAACTAGAGATGGCACGGGCCAGAACTTTTGCAGCCCGGCCTGCCCGGAGGTAACAAGGAACCGCCCGGCCCGGACTGTTTATGCTAAACCACAAATTATTTTCCGGCCCGTGGCCCGTAATATAACGTAACCTCAAAAGCCAAGTAACAAGGCAGTGGCTACAGAACCATTGATGGATCTTTAAATTTGAAACCTTTTATTCATCCATCTCCTGTAACGTGACAGTAACGCACGAGGAAAATGCAGTAGGCTTTGTAGAAACATAGTAAACACAAAAGGTAAACCTAACCCTAATCGTAAGCCCTAACCTATTGCTTAGCTGAGCTAAGCTAACCCTAAGCTAACCTAACTTTAAGCGAACGCTGACTTAACCCTAACCTGAAGCTAATGCTAAGCTAACACTAAGGTAACGCTAAGCTAATGCGCTAACCTGACACTAACGCTAACCCCTAAAGGAAAAGTTTGGAAAGTTTTGAAAAATATAAAGAAAAACTGGTCCCACGAATTGAAACGTGCAAGCATTCACTTACGAAAACACAAGGTGGTCAAGAGGCGAACCCTCAACCATTGGCATGGCAGACTTGGAACCTATCCGTTAGGCTACCAGATGAACGCCAGTTGAGTGACAAAATGACTAGTTTATTCGAACCGCGTCATGCGAGGCGGTATTGTCGAATATGCTTTGAAATAGGAAGATCCATGGGTGGTTAAGCTTTCAGTTCATTGTCCTTTGGACACTAAAACCGTGTAGTCTTAAGGCAGTGGCTACACGTCGGCCATGGGACCTTCACTTTTGAAAACTTATTCGTCCGCCGACTGTAACGGCACGTGTCACACGACAAGTGTGCACTAGGCTGCACAACAATTGCTAGTAGTAACATCCTAAACCTAAACCCTAAATCTAAACCTTAAACCCTAACCGAAACTTAGCCTCTAATCCTAAACTAGGTTTCCCAAACTGGGATACATGTACCCTTAGGGCTACCTTTCCTATCTGCAGGGGTACATTTAAGGTTAGCAATTGAAGGGAAAAATATGTTTACATATAGGCTATGTCATTTCGAAATATTTACACATTCATCTGTGAATATTATTTTCAAAATCATGCTTATTGGTAAATATATTTTTGTTTTTTTCCTCAACCTTTTTGTCATAAGAAATTTTAAGGGTACATGCTTATCTATCGAAATGCTGAAGGGGTACATGGCCAGAGAAAGTTTGGGAACACCTGTCCTAAACCTAAACCAGGGCAACAGCGACAGACTATAAACAAAAGCGTTTGTTGCTTTTGTAGTGGCGCTAGGGCCACTACATGACAAAATTCGGCCAAGTCCAAGGGTACTTCCCCGGCGGAAAGTTCCCGATCAGAAAGGGAACGAGA
>Ga0210059_1006926_pt1 | contig 18112 bp, 13 predicted proteins | sample Ectturendosymbi2_FD_188042 | JGI IMG/M metagenome (GOLD analysis project Ga0210059, IMG submission 188042) | Ecteinascidia turbinata endosymbiont from Florida, USA - Sample 2 (SPAdes) (version 2) | ecosystem: Host-associated > Tunicates > Ascidians > Unclassified | place: Key West, Florida... | reverse complement strand
CAGAACTTCCCCTTGGCGTAGCCCGTTGGTTACAGTGAAGGGGTCTGAAAAGTAAGAGCCCCAATTCACAATATCGGTTTATCCCAGTGGTTCTCAACTTTTTTGGCCGATAGATCATCTTTGTAAAAAAATTTCCGATGGACCAATTTGCTATGCTGACACCTTATTGTACAGTAAAGACTACAATTTTCAGAACAATTTATAAAAAATTCGTAGAACTCTCTTAGAACCGTCAGAAATTCCATGTGGACCACCGGTGGTCCACTTGGACCCACGTTGAGAATCACTGGTTTTTCCTTATAGCTATAGTGCTGTGGTCAGTATGTTTGAACACTTATGCTTGTTCTAGAATCTACATCTTGAATTTTCCTCCAAAGAACATGGAGAATACTACACAACTAATTCAATTCTGATCATTGCGTTACTCACTCAATTCCAATGTAAAACCACACAAGCCACACATACGCCAATAAGAGCATTGTCAACGCCTCTGGAAAAGCGTAAGCAATCCACGATCCAAATGTGATACTTTGTGTTGCGTTGGGAAACAACCTGAAACAGATCTATAACGTTTATTACAAAACCTCCGTTAAGGTTACTGATACTGATTTATAGCATATTTATAATTCCATTTAGGTTGTAAACTCTGATAAATTTAAGTACTTTCAAGTCATCTCTGTTCATACAATTAAAGTAAAAACCCGGAATGCGCGCAGTGCAGTGCTGGGCAATCTCTTCCAAATATTTAGTTGTTGAAACCGTCACAGGAGTTTTCGCACACATTTTAGGACATTGCTGCGTTGCTGTTTGCTTTACCTCGAATAATATTATTGTAACTTTTTTGCGAGGATTTAGAAGTGTTTATTTCAAGCCTACATAGAAGTTGTTCCAGCTATAATATATAGTCAAACATTTTAAAAAAGCAGATTGAGGAAACTTTAAGATATGATGCGTTTGATCTGCAAGCAAATCAAAATGCTTTCTGTGAAGCCAAGCACTGCATTGCGCTGAGTTCATCCTTGAACAAACAAACCATTTATACTATTTGAAGTGAAAGCTTTTTGAATGATATCATAAACCAGCCCATTTTCATAATATTACCAAATCTTATTTCGTGACTGTTTCCAGTTTCACTACAAACCTTCAAATTCCCACTCGAATGAAGCCAATTAACAAGTAAATTTGTCAGTTTTTGAAATTCGAATTTTGATTTTTATGTTCTGAAACGTGACCAGAAAATCTTCCACAAATTTTACTGTTTATCAAAGTCTCACAATACTCGGCAATATGAAAGTCACAAGGTGTTTTTATAAAATCCACTTTCTGGATAGTCTAAAACGTTGATTTTGAATGTACTGAACGCCCACATACTTTTTCCCTCACTCCGTCAAAACAAGTGGTTTGTGTAGAAGACAACAACAAAAGGGGTTGTCGTGTCTTAGACGTTTAGAACGAACAGCGTTTCAAGTGTGTTTATTGCATCGGTTTGTGGGTATTTGCGCCACATTGCGAACCTACAGAGATCATCTAAATTGGCAAAAACTTACGCAATAAATTGACCAGCCAGGGCTAGGTTAGGAGCTGTACCAGTCAAGGTTGCAGTACCGCCGATGCTAGCAGAGTATGGAATGCACAGAGTAATGCCTTTAATCAAACGATTCATTTTCTGACTTGTTTCGGTTTCCTCGTTTTCTTTGTCGATGGTCTGCAAGAATGCCCAAATAATCTAATTCATCTACTTCAATCACTATGTTTCAAAAGTTGTTTGGACTTTTGTAACTACATTCATTTTAACTTGGCGGACCCAAAATATGCTATTATCACAAAATGTTGTTATTATAAAATGTGTTCCCAAAAATTTGAGTTCATTTTTACACAACTCATCAACCACGTCACCACGAAGCATCACCTCATTCGTGTTCGTCACATCCTGCATTCTGTTTTCATAAGTGATTTTTTCCTCGATGGCGTTCATTACGTCCTTGCCAGAAAAGTCACTTTCATATTTGCTCTATTAATGGAACAGCAACACGTTCAAGAAACATGAATATAAAAGCAAAAAACTAATCTGCACTTCACAGCAGTTCATGCAATTTCACGAGCAGTATATTTTCTACATCAGGTTTCTTAATCCATAAAACGCCAATGTTGGTGCAAAAAAGTTTTATCCCATATGAAGAAGATTATTTGCTGACAAAATTGTTCAATTATGAAGTGCAGATCAACGGGAACGTCTTACACGAAAAGAATGGAATTTTTTGAAATTCCACCGCGTCGCCCAAACAATGAGCAGGTGCTTCTGAACGTACAGTCATAGCTGTTATTATCTGAAACAATTTCGTGTCAACAATCGCCGGACGCAGTGATACTGGCTATAAAAATCGGCAAACTACTGGCTTTCCACTAGGCACATGATATTTAAAAATCATACAGAATTGTTTTAGTGTAAGTTTGCTATCTTCGTTTCCTTCTACAGAAGCACATCTTCATCTTAATAGAAGGATACGCCTTTCAGCAAACCAAAAAATCCCAGCAAGCAAAAAATTAATAACAAACCAAAGTGTCATAGAACAGCTTATACAGTATTTGAAACTTCAATATATATGGATACACTCAGCTGCATAGGGTGTAGCATTCTAATTTTTTGGGGACACACACACCTACAAAACTACGCGACAATTGTGATATGATATAGATCCCCCTAACAGAAATTTTGGTTTGTCATCATCTATCTTATTTTTTTTAGGTTATTTTATCTTATGTTTTGCATATTCTGTTGGGTTGTTCGGCAATTTCTGTTGGCTTGTTCCGCAATTGGGCAAAGCTGTTTGCTGCTGAATTTTGTGGAAGTTGATATTTATTGCTAAGAAATAATTAAATGATCACAAGTTTCTGATTTAATCATTTAAAGTAAAATTAAACAGTTGCTCCTCAGTTTTTGGCAAACAGGTTCTGCCAAACTGCACAATGGAATTTCCTGAATGCGAAGCACACGAGGTTTTGGGTATTACTTTCTACGTACATTAGTTTCAGGAAATAAAGCAATGGTACTATTTCTAAGCGAGATCAACAACAGCAAACCTTGTTTTACCCTTGCATGATCTATGAATGGCAGTTTTAGGTCAACCACTACTCTTTCTTACAAACACTTCACAATAATAATATCATGTTACATCCGAAAACGTCTGTAAAATACTTCGGTGTTTTGTTAGATGAATCTCTGAGTTGTACTACCCATGTCAAACAAATTAAAATCACAGCTTTCGTTTACTTCAAATATTACACACAAAATTCGCAGCGTTGTAACAATTAATGCATTAAGAATAATCTATTACTGATTCGTCCATACTGATCTCCAATATTGCACTGTATCCAGTGGCACAGCTTATGATTCTGTGCTTCAACCTCTTAGTACTATGCATGATAATGTACTACGTGCTCTCAGAGTTAGTCATGTTGAATGTCACATAACTCCCTTGTATGAACAACCTTGCTTTTTAAAGTAAAGTATATTTATCGGTTAGAGCTGCCTGTATTGCTAAACAAATTTTATAACAATACATCACCACAATCTTATAATAGCTTCTTCCAAAAGATTAATGCAACTCACTCTCACTTCACTAAATCAGTTGCAAACCAAATTACTTTATCCCTAAAGTTGGTTCTTCTTTGGGTAAAAGGCATTTAGCATATGAAGGAGCAGTGGCATGGTCCAGCATACTGCAACAGTTTAAAAAGTTTTTCTTATAGCACTTTCTCTAAAATTTACAAACAAGTCTGTATCACGCTCTACCATATGGTGCTGAACAAGTTTGACTTTTAGTAATAAATCTCATTTTTCGTAAATGCCACTGTCAATTTCGTCTCATCTGTTACATGGTACTTGTTTTTCGCGGGAAGAGCTCGTTCATCATTTTTTGTTTTGATGATATTTGTTTTATCACCATCAGGGCACCGACTAGGAGTTGGCGGGGGAGCAATGGCGGGAGAGCAACGCCCCAGGGCGGCAGTTTTGGTGAAAAGAAGGAATAACAAATGGTCTTTCACGAATGAAACTGAAGTTAGGTTTAGGTTTTAGATTTTGGTTAAGGTTGGACCTACCATACGTCCGGTTTGACCGGGACTGTCCCGGTTTAAACGTCTGTCCCGGTGTCCCGTACCGGTTAGCAAAATATCCCGAAATTTCACTTCAGTGAAATTTTCTAAAATAACTCCAGCCTGATGAGGCATTGTTATGAAATAATTCCTTCCTGAAAGGCTTGACTTTGGTTTAACCCATGGCTTACCTTACTACCTTAATTAATTTATTTGTGTTAGCTTGATATGGACCGTTGTGTCTAAAATAAACCATTAATAATACAGGAATTGCCAACGCTCTTTGGGGGTTGGCACTTTTTGGTGGGGGGCGGGGCGGCACTTTTCGACTCGCCCCGGGACGGCACTTCCCCATGTCGGGGCCCTGATCACCATCGGTGCCTAAAATTGACTGCTGCATTTGCTCTGGTCTGCATTATACCTTTCTGGGGATTAACTGTATATGTTGCAGATTGAATCTGCTGTTGATGTTTGTTGTTGTTTGCTATATCAGTTGTTTTTTCTTTCTCTTGTCTTGAATATTTACTTATCAAAATCCTGTACTAATAGTTATTTAGTCAGCCACCAAGGTACCTGTCCCAACTTTGGGGATACCTTGACAAGACAATCGTCGAGTTTTTCTGGTGTCCCAGACTTATGTTTTATTTTATTGGTGATCTTCTTGTGTATTTATGATATTTCGACTGGCGGCTAAGCTTGAATACAATACTCACTGGATCGAAATCTTCATGCAGTGAAGTGTAAATGTAAAATGATGTTCCATGGTAACCACTCTTCGGATTCTCTTCTCTTTCATCAGCATCTGTCCTCTGAAACCAAAAGACGAACATTGAGAGAGTTAAAGCTTTTTTCAACACGTCTGACTTCTTGAGTTTTTCAAGTTCAACACAGCACTGATGCAATTTTTAAAAATGTCGCACTGCAAAACAGTAAACTTGTTAAGCAATCGTATATGTTGCACCTCGTCTTTCAGCTCCTTATCTCTTTTGAGCTCTTGGAAAACCGCCTCCACAATGGGGAGCATCATGGCGGTCGTTGCTGTGTTGCTGATCCACATCGATAGGACGAATGTAGTCAGCATGAAGCTGAACATCAAACTGTCAAAATGCAAATCAACCGAAGTCAGTGTCGTTAAAATTGCCCTCTTCCTGTTTTCACAACACTGCATATGAGGTAGAATACCAAGTGCCACCAAATTTTTTGTTTTTCTCATCTCTAATCATTGTTAGCGCTTGTGCATATTAGAATGAAGGTAAAATAGGATCAGATTACGCCAGGCTTAAGGGAATTTGTTGAAGAATAATCTAACACCATAATCCTAAAGCAAATGGCACGTCGGCGACAAATGCCCGATACCCCTATGTGTACCACACTACATCAACGTCATTTGAGTATGCATGCTCAAAACATGTGTGTGCTTGCCAGGTGGTTTGCGAGCTTACAAAATTCGGAGTTCGATTTGTACGTGTTGATGGTCACTTGTTACTGGTCGTCAATTCATTGTATTCCTGATCAGAAGTTTGTGTGCGTGTCCCGGAGTTAAATCACAACCGTTCACCGTGTTTTGGACTCGGACAACAGTGTGTGGTGAATGCCAAGCCACCTCTCCGAAGAGAGATATCACACCTACAATGATTCGAGCACGTGACCGGAAACACCCAGGAAAGATTGACGGGCAAGACCTGCTGGCTACACCTACGAGAAAGCTGCTCAGAGGTCATCCAACGACCAACTGATACGATCACTTCTTCGGCATTGCTTGGTCTCGCCACGGTGTGGAGCCATAACAACTATGAGAGTTTGCTGAAAACCGTTCCGTGAGGCATTTCGAGACCTCCAGGGGTTGCTGCCCCGCTTCCCTCCCCAGAGGAAAAACGGGTGTGAAAATAAATTAATAAATTTATACGTGCCGATCGATTTATAACTCAAAAAGCAACATTCCCGTTACTTTACAGCCAATTTACCGATTCTCACTGAGACTTCAAAGAAAACAATTTGTCAGATTGAATGTTGAAAAACCTTTCCATCATGCTTAGTTACACTGATAATACTCTGTGGCTATACCATGTTATCAGTTGAGATAATGAACATGTGACACGCGGTTGACCATTGAAGCGCGAAACATGTAAGAAACAATATTTTGTGAACCGCGTGTGAGTTTCTGTGGAAAAATGCAAATCTGGACAACAAAAACGCAGTATGAGTCTCTTAGCTGCATGTCAATATTTCCTATTGTCTGAAGGTAAAAATCACGTTGAGTTGGTGAAGGTGTGCAAAGAAATGTTGCTTTCAAGATGTTTTTGGTTGGTTGAGAAAATATGGCTCCCTGTTAGTTGTTTGTTAATGTGAAACATAGATCATAAACCGTTGCAATTACTGTATTTATATTATTGTTTCTCATTTCGGCAATAATTCGTTATGTCCTCTCAAATGAGCAAAACGTTTTAAATTAGATGAATTCTTAGTTAGTTTTATCAGGCTTTTCGTGAATTATCCAGACTTTCCACCTGACATCATTTTGCCATGGCGTGCGGTGTGCTTCACTCTTGCAGGTCAATCGATGAAACGGCAACAGCCAAAGCCTTCAAAACAGCACCCCGACATTCTTGACTGATAAAAATTTGACAAAAGAAGCCTGCAAAGGTCGGTAACCATTGAAAATGGTCGACCCAGAGGTGAACCATGCGAAAGATTGCAGGGACCACTTTGGGACAGGTCCACAGCCATGGGGTGCATTCGGGGGCAGTGCCCCCAAATTTTGTTGTCCCCAGAAAATTTTTTATTGAAACATATATTAAAACCAAAAATCTTACCCCTAAAAATGTATTTTGCCCCCAAAACCTTAAAATCTGCTCAGGGCCTGGTTTGGGAGGGAGCTAAACTCCCCAGCAGCAGAAGCACTCCCGATCAGAGGCAATGTTTAGCCTGCTCTAAAACATCAGTCTTATTCATAGTTTCAGAATGAGTTACTTGCTTTTGGTCATAACAAAGATGTATTGTTTCGCAACTACATGACGATGTTACGGCCAAACAAGAAAAATTCAAAACATGTAAAACGATTACGTAATGGCCATTTTCCTGGCACCGAAAGATCTTCACCTGGTCTCATTGCACCATACCGAAGATAGCCCTAAATACCTTGTAAAATAGCCTTCGATGAGCTGGGTAAGGCTGGACACGCCAGCTGTGAGGTACAATTCGAGCTGGTCAGAAATATGCCTCCGAGCTCGGTTGAACCTAAATCACAACAGGCCAAGCTAGATTTTGCCCTTGCAGTCTTCTAAGTGACAATGTCAAGTCGAAGATACTGCTCATCCCACTCAAACGCATTCTATCCGGTGTCAAATTGCATAGCATGCGAAAGGTGGTAAAAAAACACAGAAACTATCATGGTCAAGCTGTTCACTAAAAGCAGGGCCGTCGCCAGCGGGGGGGCCAGTGGTGCCCGGCCCCCCATTTCACGTTTGGCCCCTGGTTGCTCCATACATCCAATACCGTATTTTAAATATGTGGCCCCCCCTTCTGGTTTTTGGCCCCTCCATCTGGTTTTTGGCCGCCCCTGCTGCTAAATCCTGGCGACGGACCTGACTACAAGTCGCGATATGCTAATGCAGTATCTGCTGCCTTGCTGTCTGCTGCCTTGCTGTCTACTAATCTGCTGCCTTGCGGGCAAACACAGTGCAATTTTTTTACGTGAGTTTCTGACCTGTAACGCGGAATCTAGACGAGAGTGGGTTGAACGAATAAAACTAGATTCATATTTTGTGAGACAATCTATGTCTCAGCAGCTTAAAAACGTGCCATAAGTGCTTGCATTAGCACGCCGAAAAAAGTGCTTGCATCGGCACTTCGACAAGCTCGCCGTTTCATGCTTTCCATATATCTAATCGGCACAGTAATAGTGTGGCGCTTGAACAGGGGCACTTTTGCACACATTGCCTTCTCTCTGAAAGATCATGGGAGCGATGGTACCGCCATGAACCCGTTTCCCAACTTCTCTGAAGGAGCTTCTGGCGAAGATTGCAAAAGCTAAATCAATATACCACAAAGCTGAAAATCTCTTAAGTTTGTATGAAATGACATTCATTTGCAATGTCTTAGACCAGAGTGTAATTATGTGACTTCAGTTTATGGTAGGCTACTACTAAGTTCTCAACATCTACATAATTAAGACATAGAGAACTTTTGTTGGATGAAGCAATGTGCAAACATTTTTCGAGTAACCCTATTCTGATCTCAAGAAATGTCAAAAAGTTGCCAAAATAGAAGGTGGCCTTTTATTTTAGAACATTAGTCATATTCAGTCTTCAAGATGAAACATTCATTGTTTAGTACAGGCCCGTAGCCACATAGGGGCATTCGGCGGCAGTACTCCCCAAATTTTTTTGTGCCTTTCCAAATTTTGTGTCGCCCGAAAAATTTGTTTAAACATATAATAAAAACAAAAACCTTGCCCCCCAAAACCATGAAACCTGACTTCGGGCCTGGTTTCGTAGGCTGTCCTCAATTTAGCGGTTCACGGCAATGTTAAAATGAAATCTTTCAAAGTTTATTAAAGAGATGTACAAAGCAGCTGAGCTGGCATATCTAATGTTGTGGCAGGCAACCAGTATAAATTATAGATTTCTCACTTTCGAGGCTTCGTCCCAAAAAAAAGCAAAGCGCGCAGGGCTATTCTCCTGTGCAAGCCAACATCCTCGACAGCAACTGCAATGGTCAGCCCTCCAACGAAGAGCCAAATAATATGGTTAAAATAGGCTTTGCTAACGTCGTTAGCAGTCATGATTCCCATCATAGGAAAAAGTACAAGAGGAATAAAAGCAGTGACGGCGAGTGGCAGAGCTTCGGTAATCCAGTAAATTGCCATCAGTAGGATCACGTAGCCGCACAAGGACTCCTGCACAAGAAAAGTTTGATCGTGTGGTGGCGGTGTTGTGAAGAAACACTCAAACAGAAAAGGGAAACGATTAAGCTACTCTTAGGAACGATATTTAAGTTATTCAGTCAACTCATGAAAATTTCTTTGTAGATATATTTTCTTGGAAACTTTTTATCTGAAAAACGTTTTTTTAACTGTTGTCTTCGAAGCGTGACGAAATTTTCGAAGAAATAGTAAGCTATGGATGTCAACTTTGACTTCGGTAAAACGCGTATAACTAACAACAAAACAGGCAGTGCTGCGCGCTGGAACTGGATCAAAGAAAAAACACTGACATTACATACAATCACGCATACAGATCTTGGACTTTAGCATTGCTACTCTACACAAATCAATATTATAACAAAAGAAGTACTAATACAGACCTAAAAACGGTACCCTACTTTCAACAATGCCACGGTATTTAAACTGCGGTTATCATGTTTTCATCACCAAAAACGAGGACACATTTTCGATAAATTATTAACATGCACACTCCACAAAGGTTTTGCAATACGCTTCTACTTTTAAAATGTACGTATATTTCTTCAAGAATCTAGTTGCATGAAAGCACAGTTTATTTTGACTGTTCAAAAATGTAAGTAGAAGGACATTTGGGCATTTCTAAACGTTCTCGGAGAACTAATTATTTCCTAATAAAAAGGACAACATGCCATCCAACAGAGGACGTACGGTAACCCTACTACAAAGATCACTTGTCAGGATTGTTGGCACAATCAAAATAGCTCTGTGTTTTTCAACTGGGGCTCCGCGGAACCTCGGTGTTCCGCCAGTGCCTGCCAGGGGTTCCACCGAAACACATCGACATTGCCTGGGGCGAATTTCGCAACCACAGTTCTATGCGGTTGTAGCAATACCACTGGTTCACGGTAACCTTGCCACTATGTATTGTATTGAAAACTCTGTTCAAGAATCGCTTTTACTTATTCCTGCCTTTGTGTTACGTCATACGCACTAAACCGTGAACTTGGATCATTGCATAGGGTTTCTCGAGCAAGCCAAACATTAGTGGAAGGTTCCTTTGCACCAAAAAGGTTGAAAAACACTGAAATAGCTATTCGTCAGGGTCGACACGCTTCAGCAATATATATATGCATGACTGCTAAAGATGAACGCTTTGCAACTAAATATGTCCAATCTGTACAGTTTAGCTAAATCTATTCCTATTTAGCTAAATCTGTTCCGATTCAACTAAGTCTGTTCGGATTTAGTTAAACCTGTTCCGGTTTAGCTAAATCTGTTCCGATTAACTAAATCTGTCCGATTTAGCAGTTTCGTTTGCTAATTGTGTGTGGTATGATTTTTTTACGTATGGTGGCTCATACCAGTGACCCACTGTTTTTTTTTCTCTTTCCTTGTTTTAGGTTTAGTTTGCAATTCAAATACCCAAAGGCGCGCAAAAAAATTCAGTACATTGGAAATTTCAAAACATTTTATAGCAATTTTGGCATTTACAGAAACTTTCAAAGAATAAAGACGAAATTTTATATTCTAATCATTTTTAAGAAAAGTCTTATTTGAATCTTTTTCCTACTGGTTAACTATCTCCTTACAAAATTTATCTTGAGACAGGCCAGGTGATCGAAAATTTCGTATTGTTGTTTAACCGCAAATATGCTGGAATAGTCATAACTTGGGGGATGGTATAAAATGTTGGAATTTACAAGGACTTTATTTATCCATTTGTTCGTGTACCACTTTTTTCTGAAACAAGCCTCAATTTGGCCACATGAAACTTTATAACATTAGGGTACTGTTGAACCGTGCAAACTGCTGAAACTTTCGGAGTGATAACAGAAATCTTGACATGTTGGTTGTTATTAAAAATGTTTGTGGCCACTTCAAACCTGCTTGGTCTTCTTCAACCTTTTGATTATTTTTGTTAGGGGCAAAACGGATCACTATTATTAACGTAGTACATTTCTTGAAAAAAACGTTGTTTAGTTGCATTTTCGGTTCGAAACCCTGATAATTTTTATCTAACTTTAGCGTGAGGACTGTTTCACGTTTGAGCGTCTTCCTCTGTTGGTACCAGTATCACGGCTTGGGAAAAGGGTTTAGTGCCATATGAGTGCTAGTCAAGTGTTGAACGCACCTACCTACTATATCACTTTGGCTCCAAATGATGCTTTACAAGACCCTACCTTTTGCAACGAGTGCAAACCCTGAAAGCTCATTGTCTTACATGTGCTTCTAAAAACTTTCACAAAACTCGTGGATGCCAGAAAAAGCCTTTTTGCCCCAAGCACACCTGATTCGTTATGCGCAAAAGACACAAGACGCTTGATCCGTTTTGCCCGAAATGGTAACATTTAAAGATCCCTCACCTCAACATAGGCTATCCCTCAAGTTTGGGATCTTCATTTGTGATAGAAATTCAAAAACAAGCTAGAAGAATAGGGCTAGAATGTTAAACTGCATGCTATTTCTAAAATCTTGTTTTCATTGAACCTCTCATTTTCTCACAATTTTTGACATTGTTTGGGATTTGTTTCTCTCAAAGTTTCATCGAAGTAAATATTCTTCATTGTGTTCTGGACAAAACCCGACCCCAGATCTATGAAAAACTAAGCTGACAAATGTGCTCTATGTTTTTTAAATTTATCAGTATTTTAAATATAATTGAAACACAGCAATTTTTGTAGGGTAGCGATTTTACAAATCTCCGTCATTCAGTACATTTAAACTGAACTGGCAGCACTGGATTAGCCGTAGACTGCAGAGCAGAGATGAATATGGATTTGGATTGTTTTTTCTTTTGTAGCTTAATGATTAGTTTTTGTTAGTTTTTTTGCTTTTGTATTTTTATATTTTGTTTAAACATTAACCACGCCAAATTCCTTCAAGCAATTTCGATCCACTCATTTGTGTACATAGGCATGCGCTTTCATCTGCACATTTTCTTCACCGTGCTTTTTTTGATTTGTTTTTCCTAACTGTGCTTATTTGATCTCCAACTCTTGTTTTTCAATACTTTTCAAAAGTGATAAACAGGGTTGGTTAACTAGATGATCGCCATGGTCCTTCATCAATCCTATATGACACAGTACCAATCTTTGTTTACACTGTTCAACTGTTATGCCATTGTATTTTCATTTGCTCTAATGCTCACTGACGGTCGGTTTACCTTGGGTGCAATGGCTTTTTGTATTGCTTCTGCTTATTAGGTGGGGCATATGAAACAATAAACCATCACTATTACCGGATTTGAATCCGGCGGATTTGCAGGTTTCTGATGGAATTGCGTTTATTTACCTCGTCATTTTTATGATTTGGTAATGACGAAGTGCATAATTCTCAGCCCTGAGTTTGAAATTACTTTTGTTTATACGTTATTTGGGAAAAACAAGATCAAATCTGGGCAAAAAATTTGTGCATCCCCAAAAATATGCACTCCCGTGTGGACCTATACCGCCGGCATGCGCCAACAGTCAAAACGAGTCCGAGTTACCGTTGGCATGTGGCGGCCAGTGAGCGTCAATTGTTTTGTGCGTGCATATCGATACACTTGTACAGATTGAACGCCTCAGAACACGACATGGTCAGAAACTTTCTCAAGCCTGTGGCATAGTGTGTAAAATTAGACATTTTGCTGATATGAAAATTTTGCGTTTGATCTATTTCAGTCCCTTCCATTTACATTCGCAATGCTGCATAGTTGATTGGAGACGAGCGTATAAAACTGTTATCCGACCAGTGCAAAATGCTACAAAACCGAATTTTGAAATGCATGACTTTTAGCAATACAACATCTACTAGTGCAAACAACATGTTTAAACTACTGAAAATTCTCAAAGTTTCTGATTTGTACCAACTTAATTTGGGAAAGTTTATGTATAAATATAATGGCGATATCCTGCCCTTTTCTTTTGATAACTTTTTTCAAAACTACACTGCCTGCATGGCACAAGACGACAAGTTTCAGGAAATTCGCATCATAAACGTGTTAGAACTGATTATCGTAAAAATATGCTGCAATATATAGGACCTATTGCATGGGGTTGTATTTCTAATAATATTGAAATGTTACTATTACATATATTTTCATATCCAGTAAAATCGCGACTGCTTGCTGGGTATTGACTCTTATGTGTGATATATACAGTAGGTGATTTGTAAGATGTTTTCGAAAGTTGACCTTAAACTGAGCACACTTTTGGTTTCTTTGTTTTGTTTTTGTTTCGTTTTGAACTCATGTTTTGTACTTCACCTGTACTATTGAATTTGACAGTCATTGAATGTAGGCTGGCTTGATTAAGTGACTGCTTTGGCCGTTTTTGGCCCAACCTGTGCTGTTTGTTTCAAACTTTGCCGGTTGAAATGTGTTTTATTGCTGAGTACTTACAGCGCAAATATGACTTGACTTGTCAGAAGTGGGATTCGAACCCTCGCCTCCGTTCGGAGACCAGAACCTGCTGATATTTTCTTTTCAATGCCTTTTGTGCTTGTACAATCTTTCAGTCAAAATGCCATTAGTTCAAAAGTTTTGTTGAGATGCTGCATGCAACAGACTTCACTTACTTTTCCAGGTACAGCCAGCGGCAGAGGTAGTAAAAGTAGAGGCGTAAAAAATAATATCAAAGATAGTCTGTATGCCCAGATCTGTCTCAACCAGTGGGAAACCATTATTCTTTTCACTCTGCAACGTTAAATTAAAAAGATATTAGAACAAAAATCCATTTTCACATGGCCAAATGAAACGTAGAGTAAGATCAACGTTAAAGCAGAAACATATCCACAAGTACAGTTCACAAAAAATGCATTTGGCGCGATGTACTGTAAGAGCACTCAATGCATATTTCACCAGTGTAAAATATAAATTTGCAATTTCCGGGTTTCCAACCACAAAACAAACAACTTTTCGTGGGTTTCTCACTTGTAAGATAAACCGCTAAGATTTCATCCTAACTATAGTGTTTGTGCCACACTGTAACATCATCTCCAGCTTGTCCTTCAGTTTACCGTTCAATGACCATAACAGTAAAAAATGGTTTTATTGTTGACAAAACACTGAGAATGTCAACAGCATCAAAGAAAGTTTTGTCTACAACTAATTTCTTTTTTTCCAGCATAAAACCATATTGCCAAACAGAGCTGGATCAACTTTGACAGCAATAACTGATCTAAACATATTGGTCTGGCCGAAATTGTATTTGCAAAAAAGCATCGCGCTCAAGTAGTTTTCTAGGAACGCATCGAAGTTCGCACACTGCGTTTTCCCAAAATATCGTGCAGTGTAAAGTCTGTTATATTCTTTAAAAAATTATTAAAAATCCCGAAGCCTCTTCACATCAGTAGCAACGCTTTAAAAAATAAGAGGCTGATTAATTACAAATTAAGCTCAATGTTTCTCAAGTTTTGTTTGAAACATTGGCCTGGGAAATACTACTTCAGTAGGTGGGCGAAAGGTCTGTCAATAATTTGCTAATATTTTAAAGCCTTGAATTCCTTTTTCTTTTCTTATTTTAGTTCGCACAATTTCAACATTGAAAAGTCCTTATAATATAAAATAGAAAAAAAATGCAAGAAACGTTTTTTACGTTGGTGGTAAACGTTTTTGCTCGACAAATTCAAGTACCTTTGATTTTGTAGCATTTACAAATCTTCGTACTGTCATTTTTTATCAACATATTTGACCAAACACTACACAACCAAAAAAACAAGTACAATCTCGCTAACATCTGTCGCAAGGAAGTCGCTCACACACGAAGTTGGTCACCTTACAATTTGCGCAGAGCGTATGCACCTAGGAAACAAGCAGCTTGTTCTGTTTTACTCCGGAAAGACCAAATCCAGACGCACGAGAACCTAACCCTCGTGATAAATCGAACCCAAGCTCTCAGTCACGGGCGTCGGAAGGATTTTATCCAGGAGGCAACATCAATGAAATTTCATTTTACCAACAGGAAACTAATAGAAACACACTTTCCTACAAAGACGTTAATAGGAAAATATCAATTGCAAGATCCAGGAGAGGTAAGACCCTTTCCTGTCATTCCTTCAGACGCCCATACTGTCAATCAATCCTTTTCTCTCGGTTTGGGCCGCATCACCCTGCTGCTTCATGATCAGCCTCGCATTAAATATATCTGTTACAAATGACTCCTATAGCAAAAGCTAAAAATCACTTTTTACTCTCTCCATATTTTCCAAACGGAGGAAAAACTTAAATTATCCCTTAATTGCATGCAATATATCGGAGGTTTCATTTATATACAACCAAAAAGTACAATTTTTGTCTTGAATATAGTTCTTTTCAAATAAATACCTGTTAAATTGTTGCATTTTTAAGTCTTGCAGAGGATCACTGAGGGATTCAAAACAACTTGGTAACTGATTAGCTAGTTTCATTTGCATACAGAAGAGGTTGCGCTTTGTTCTACAAACTTGTATGTTAAATCGCCAGTTTCTGCAACTACGGTATACGCCTTGGAATTTTCTACGGCCATCATCGGTCAATCCCTCACAGTTCAGTAAAATTACTTTGTGTTTACCAGTAAGTCGAAAACCTAATAATAACTTTTCCGAGTTTGCCCTTTAGATCAACTTGCTGCTCATGCAACAACAATCTTTCGCGCGATCTGGCCAGTCTGTGAAAGCAGCCTATCAGTTGAAAATATTGCTGTAAAGCCTACAAGCACGAAGACATAAAGCTTTTCCTTAAACTTCCTGAGTTCTTGTAACGTCTGTCAGAAATTCCAACACAGGGGTCGGCAACCTACGGCCCGCGGGCCGGATCCGGCCCACCAAGCAAAATCATCCGGCCCGCAGCCTCTAAAAATTGTAGTAACTGCAGTACAAGAGAAGTATTAAATGGGACTGGTTGAGCTGCAGTGCAATTACGAGTTTAAAATCAAAGTTTTACGCCGATGGTGCATCACCACTTGCTTTTATAAAAAATGTATTGAATGCCAGCACTATCCTAGCTGCGTCCAACCCAAATGGTTTACTGAGCCAAAAATTATGTCAATATCTTAACCAGGGCCGCACATTGAATGGCCTGCTTTGATCTTAGCAAAGTAAATTTAGTTTAACCTAAAGCAGGTTTTTTAAGGTGTTTTAGGGACCCGATTCGGGTCCCTAGACTTGAAAATCGGGTCTCTAGAATCAGCGAAAATTATCATCGGGTTCCTAGAATCAGAGAAAATCGGGCACCTAGAATCAGAGAAATCGGGTCCCTACAGGCCCACACCGGGTACCTAACATTTTCCTTAAAAAAAAACCTGAATGTGATAAAAACGTTCGTATCTTAACTGTCCCCTTGTTTGCAACCAACGAATCACCCCGAAAATCAGCATCTATCTTCCTAGCCTGAATTATGTAATAAAATACGACTGTCTGTCATTCCATGTTCATAATTAAATGTTCGTATGCGTGTATTTGTCGTCTCCTTTTTGTGTGTTTTACTTATAACTTATTAGTTTGTGAATACGTTGCTGCCGCGGTCCAGTTTTATTTGCAGAATATCAAAGACACCTGCAGAAGAAACAGACAACTCTCTTGGGAAGATTATCTCATAAGGAACTCCATGGAATCAACATCACGGCCATAATCAAAACTATCTTTATAATGGGTGTGCCTGGATCAAGAAAGGGTTATGGCAACCGGAAGAGGATTTCTTTTTTGTCGGGTTTTTCTTTTCCTCTTCGCCTGGAACCTTGCGGTTCATGACAGTTAAACGTCATGGCCATTTGTGCCCGACAAGAGGAATCTCTTCACAATTTGGCCATTAATCCCGCAACTCATACATCGGACCGCGACAGCACGTCTTGCGGTCGGCACAACCTTCACCATGGAAACCTTTATCAATTTCACCTAATTTATGGGGCACCTGACTAGATAACCTCTGTGTTTTTTCGGTGCCCCGGCGTTTTTGCTGTTCTACAGCATACATCTAAAGTAATTCATTCAGTACCGCTAAATAAAAATCTATCTATCATCTATCTATCTATCTATCTATCTATCTATCTATCTATCTATCTATCATCTATCTATCTATCTATCTATCTATCTATCTATCTATCTATCTATCTATCTATCTATCTATCTATCTATCTTAACTGCAATGGTAACAGACGTGATAAAATGGCACTGAGGACCACTTGCATCAAAAATATCAAATTCAAGATTATCAAAATGAGGACAGTTTGTCAGAATATAGGATACTTTAGCTACAGCGAAAACCTAAACTGGGCCGCACAAAACCTTCGAGTGGGCTGCATGAGACCCGTGGGATTGTGGTTGGACATAGCTGCACTATTCCAACTTGATTAATCATATACAAATATTGGACAAAAAAAACAGTGAAGAGAAGTCGTTTACAGTGATGAAAGCAATTTATTTGCATAGGGTCGGAGACGTCAGCACGTTCGAAGATCATCCGAAAAGAAGATTCGTGATTCCCATATAAATTCGTTTGTTAAAAGCACCGTCAGAAATTCCATTCAACCGCAGAGTACTGCGCGCCTGTCTGGTGTCGCAGTGCTCATACCCGCCTCATCAACCCTGCCATCAACGACGCTCTGCGAATTGTGACTGGATGCCTACGTCCTACATCAGCAAACAACCTTCCAATCCTCGCAGGCATCCAACCTGCTGAGCTTCGTCGCAATGGAGCCACATTGTCTGTAGCGCGCCGTGCCATGGAGCCTGGACATCTGCTCCACTCAGCGCTCACCTGTCCATTGAGTGCAAACGCACGGCGCCTCAAATCGAGACACCCATTTGTACCCGCCGCACAACATCTCATTAGTTCATCTGACAACAACATACGTGCGGCGCAGTGGGCGGATCACCAATAGAATGCGGAGCGGGCCACACACCTCCTCATTTTCATCCCAGACAACGGCACCCAACCCCCCGGCTTAACCGCTTCCGCACCGGTGTAGGGTGTTTCCGCTCCTGCTTGTACAAATGGGGTATGGCCTCCTCTGCGGCCTGTGAGTGTGACGCAGAAGAACAAACCGTCAACCATGTTGTCCTCCAATGTCCAATTAATCGACTTCCCCATGGACTGCATAGCCTGACGGTTCTGGTCGATGAGACAACCGAATGGCTGCTCAACATCTGCCCTGAGAT
>Ga0210059_1006925_pt1 | contig 18113 bp, 10 predicted proteins | sample Ectturendosymbi2_FD_188042 | JGI IMG/M metagenome (GOLD analysis project Ga0210059, IMG submission 188042) | Ecteinascidia turbinata endosymbiont from Florida, USA - Sample 2 (SPAdes) (version 2) | ecosystem: Host-associated > Tunicates > Ascidians > Unclassified | place: Key West, Florida... | reverse complement strand
TCACGGAGATTACTTCGAAGGCGACTTGTTGTGGTTCATAATTTGTATTTGGAATAACATATATATGTGCACAGTCTCATTACTTCCCAAACACACCTTGTATACTGTAGTTCCTTAAAGAATGCAAGTTACACAAAAATGACCTATTACACATCACATAGAACCCTTGGCAAATAAGTATACGAATTTTTGTAAATATATTGATAAATGAAACAAACGAGTATGAGATGACAACTCGCCATCAATTTGAGATATTATTCAGCCTGTGCAGCGACACAAAACTTGTAGGTGAGCCACAGATTGCTCACCACTGGCATACACCGCGACTGTTACACTGTCATTCCTGAACTAACAGATATTCTGCTTTTTTAGCTGAACTGAAAATCCAAGCTATCCTCAATAGTAGATCCAACACTAACTACATCTGCAAACGCATGCTGCTGTTGACCCCTGAAATTAGAGAATCCTTTGTGCCTATTGTTAGAAGGTGCAGCTTTGTGTGAGTTACCAAAGTTCTGTTCAGTCGTGCATAGCCATGTGGCGAGTTTTGTTGTGGGTTTAGTGGCAATTCCAAATTTTCCTGAATTTATCTTCTTGCTCCAGTAAAATTCCAACATTTCTCGCAAGCACAGTTAGCAGTGATTACACGAGCAAGTAACTAGTAATGATTGAAACCTCTACCCGAGCAAGCATTTCCAACTTTGGAAACATGAGAGGTTACAAACGGGAAGTTAAAGTGAAGGGGTTTCTGAAGTCCGTGTGTTCCCAACAAGCTGCATTCAGAAAAGTTGCTGCAGAAAATGAAGGAGTCGTTAGGGCTAGTGCTATCGCTGGGCAGTGTTCCCTCTAAGATGTTTGTAAGTCAGCTGGTGTCCAAAAAGTTCTGTCAAGATCAAAAGAAACTTAGGCGCCCTTGGTAGATTTTCCTAAAATGCGTCCATTTTCAACAAAAATACTTTTCATCAACGATTGTTGGTGCATGACTAAAAAAATTAAAAATGGTCTTCAACCCGTACACATGCAGGATTTTCTGATAAACGAACAAAGAGTCATCACAGAGGCAATAAATGAAATTAGCTGCATGCAAGCTTCCTAGCCAAATGTGAACCTTTTCTCTCAGGGTCCTGAATGACTGTTCTTGTCTTTGTTGTGCATTGCTTACTGTCGCACTAAACCAGTGGTTTTCAACCTTTTTTTGTACTGTGACCATTACAGCAACCCATTCTAACCCAACAACCCCCCATCTAAAACTCAAATAAAGCAAATGTAATACAGCTGCGTCCACAAAATATGTACTGATGATCCCTCCAAAAATATCATGTGACAGATTTTCGGAAAAGAGCATAAAAGCGATTTTCAAACAAAAAAGGAATTTTCCTTTGTTGCTTTTTCCCAGATTGATTTCAGGCTAGCAGCTAAATCCTGCGTCCGAAATCTGAATATGGTTTGTCGCATACTGTCTGAAGTATGACTAAGTCAACAGTGTGTTGGTTAGCACTATATCTTAAATAGCCTAAGCAACAAACATCCCTAGCCCACTAGCTATGCCATGAGAATAAAAACAACTACTGCGTAATTAACGGCTAACGCCCAGTCGCCTACACGTGTACTTGAAAAAGTTGTAAAAAATTCCAAAAATTAATTGAAAGTGTTTGTCAGATTTAGACAGTGACCCAACCACCAACAAAGTTTCCTTGTTTCGTTGCTTAACGTAAAAATCTTAAGGTGGCTTAGATTTTTAGTGTTCATGCGGGGCATAGAATCTTAAAAGTTAGAAAAAAAGCTTTTTTCACAAATACTTTAATTCTAAGTTGTATCAAAATTGTTATAAGATTCTATGAAAACAATTAGGCTCTACGTGTGATTTCTCTTGATAAATGTTCTGAAGTTTCGTGAACACTGCGCAAACGCAATCCACCATGTGCAGGAATTGTTCTTCTTTTGACCAAAACGCCACACTGCAGTTCAGCCATGTCGCTGTTCTTGTATAATCTTAAGTAATGCAGCAGAGGTAATGGTCAAACATTATATATACAGTAACTTTTTATGTAGTAGCGTTGATCAAAGCTAATTAAATCGATATTCAAACAGGCATCTAAAGAATTCTAAAATAGTTGTTTTGCTGCATGCATAACCTAGATCAGGGGTGGGAAATTACTTTAAGTCGGGGCCACTTTGAGAAGGCCGCGTACAGCGGAGGGCCGTTCCTTCTAATGGAAATAGAAGCAAGTCTCGGTTCAAGTTAGCCTGAGCACTGATATTTGTTTTAGTTGGAGAAATTTTCTGATTAAAATTTTTTTGCTAATTGCTTCCGCGGGTCACTGAAAGCGCTATGGCGGGCCACATGAGGCCCGTGAGCAACTACCATATTTATTCGAGTATAACACGCAAAATTGTATTCCAAAAACACCAACACAAAGTTCGATACGCGTTGTAAACGGGGTCTTAGATTTTTATGCCTTTACACTGGAGGGCACATGAGTTCAAGTGCGCATAATAAACAAGTTATGCGCAAGAGAGCGCGCAAGTACGGTGTATTTCGTATAGCCTGTTTCAGCATAGCGCAGGGGTGCAAAAACCCGGTCGCGCACTCGCACTGCACGACTAAAAATTTGATCAAAGAAAAAGAACTTTATGCCATCGTTAAAAATGACAGCGCGCCTGATTTTCACTCCCGCTGTATATGCGTTGCACGACGTTGGGTAGCTTCGGCAAGCGGCTCCGCTTTTCTAAAATTTGATGAGTCGTTGCCCAAGGCATGACCTGGATGTAGAATGCGGCCCTAGTTCTGTTCGTATACCAGAGCTTCTGTCAAATGGGACAGCGCTTCATAAAACAGGCGTGTTAGCGTTTTACCACGTGGTATCTGTGGACAGCGTCGGATTTAGATGGGGGAAGGCCCAGGCGTGGTGGGAGCCCCCACGTGCGGATCGGATATACAAACTTTAGGTAAGGGGTGGCCGTTGAAGTCACCAGTATTTCCACGGATCATTAATATTTATGACGTAATCGTGTGACGTCACAATTCTTAACTCACGTATAACAAAACTTAATGATGCAGCATGATAATTGATAATGATTAGCAATTTGTGAAACTGTTGCAAAACCGGTCACCAGAAGCATTGTATTTACTTTTTTTGAAAATTTGCTGGAAAAAAGTTTCTAGGCAAGCTAACGTTTTCATCTCCCAACGTCAGTCCTCGCTCAGCAATGAGTTTGCCAACAGAAACCAAATATTCCAGAAACGATTTCCATAATTGTTGGCGTTAATTAACCTGACTAGCTAGCTCTGTATCAATTCTCTATAGTTGCATCTGTGACTAAACGTAATCGTGGCATCTTTATATTCCATTGACTGCTCGTGGCTCCTCAGTGTGAATCCAGTCACAGAATCCTTTTCTAATACGGAAATGCGCACTTTTAGTCGTATCCGTGCACATCAGTCTGCACGTGAAACAATGAACACAACTTTGTGAAGGAGAAACACAAAGCCAGCTTCTTTCAACGACTTCGGCATTGTGGTTCTTGCGCTGAATAAGATTTGTGGTGCATTTCTGTGACGAGTTTCTGTCTTTTCTGTGTTGTGGAACATCATGTTTAAAAAAAAACTTCGGTTTTCAACCAATATTCCCGCATTTTTTCCGGTATAGTGGATTACCAGAGACCCATAGCTTTGCCTCCAGTGATAGCATCAGACAACCCATCTCTTGTGTTTTTTGATGATAATTCTTGACGTTCTTCTGCTGCTGCATGGTTGGTTAAACCAGGTCCATTGTCATCGTTACGTAGGCTAGATCTAAGTCTGTAACAACTTTGTCCATGTTTATTTAGCTCAATAGTGCTGTCATATTTTCATCGCAAAAAGGGAGAACAATTTATGATTGTCAGTAACTTGAGTCTATTATCTACACTTAACAAGTCGAACAACATGTAGGCGTATTGATTAGCTTTAAGCATTGAAGTGAAATGTCCAGTGTAGACAATGTTTCATTCAAAACACGGAACAAAATCCCATTTACTTCACTTATTTTGATCATGGATATTTTGCAGATTTCTTAAATTTCCTATAAGTGCAGAATCACATTTCACAATTCTATGAATCTGTTTTCATGAAAGATGCCTTAAATTGCACACCATCTTTGGACTAGAAACTGGTTCAACCAGGAAGGTTTCTCTTTCGTTTTGGTCTGTGGCTGCATCAAGGAAAGAATGATTCCATAGTAGCATTAAAGAGCCATAATGTTGAAGTAAAACTGCAATCCTTATCAGTTATTTGAAGCGTTTACTGGTATTGCAAGTTGCAAAATATTTTGCCCATCTCTCATGTTCCATCATTTTACAATTAATTGCATTTGGCTGATACTCTTTTTGCACGAACTCGAACAAGTGTTGGTATTGGTTAAACAGTTTACTTCAGTTTCATCAATAGACATGTTTCTATCAAGCAGACACTACTATATGTTTCATCTTTTTCCCAATTAGTTGTTTGCAAACGGAGGTATCTATTCATTTCAAAGCATTTGGATTCAGCTGATACACAGTCATGATGCTTGCCTTCCCTGAATTTTCTTAGGGATGATTTAGCTTGGCTTGACATATACATCTGATTGTTTCTCATGAATCCTTGCCTTCACAGTGGCGAAACACGATACAACCTCAACGACTGATGCTTTTGACTTCTCAATATTCTGAGTTTGCTCAATAAAAGCAACCAGAAATCATTGCAAATGTCTTAATTCGCTCAAAGAATTTCCAAAAGAACGTTTCAGAACAACAGCTGGCTTGTTGATGGACATGAAGTATGAATTTGAAGCTGGGTACATTTGAAGCATCCTTGGCAAGCTGCAATAAAGTGGTAGCCACCTGGTTACGCTGCGAGAAATAAGTTTTAGTACTCAATATCCACAAAATCACAACTGTCTTTTCACTCTTTTTTGCGAACTGTGCAGATGCAACTTCACGTAATTGCGCGGCGGCAGTGCGCGACCGCATTTTTGCAACCCTCGATTCGCTATAATTATTAGAACCTGCTACACTAAGCTGTGTACAATACACTGATCACCGTATCGGTTCATCAGCAAAGCTAGTACAGTATAATCAGTGGTGGGTTTAGGGTTAGGTGGGCCCGAGGCAAGACTAAAAAGGGGCCCTCTGATGATGTCATCATAATCAGCCAACCGTGATAATCACGTTTGCTTTGCCTAGGATGCTGTCACCCAAGGATATGTTCCTTAAACTACGGCAAAACTGAAGTAGCAGGATAAAATGCAAAAGGGTGTTCATGATACACGACTTTGAAAGCACTGAAAGTTGTGAAGACATGGCTAAAAGTTAGGCAATAGCAAGTTGGCATCGCCCCCACTTTGTTTTCGCGCCCCTTTTCTCTGCATTCACCATCAATAAACTACACAGTTTACTCCTTTGAAAGTTTCACACTTTCCCCATTTGAAAAAATGCTTGGTAGTTGGTATCCTGAATTTGTTCACATTCATGTCTTTGTGGGAATCCACGAAACTAAAAACAACAACCAAGAAGATTCAAAACACCAAATTTGTAATTTCATCCTTTTGACTGCAAACACATTGCATACAAAAGCATCCAATTAGAGACATGTTTTGGCAAGCTTTGAGGCTGGATGAGTCAAGGCTGGCCTCATCTTGCATTGACACTAGTTGTTTGAAAAATGTGTAATGGTAGGAAATAATTCATCATGTACTTTATCGAAAACATTTCTACTGCAGCAAGTAGCCTACACAATTGATTAAATCTGTGCTAAGAAAAAAAACGGTTCAAGTTATACTGGCTAAGAGCTGGCAAAAGAGCTTAAACATCACCTACCACGTCTACCTTTTACTAGTCAAGCTTCAAATACCTGAAATATCTGTAGAAAAAATGAGTATTCATAATACTAAAAAATTGCCATTTCTGCTACATGATAAGAAGCATGGATGTAGCCTTGCTTATTAACAGTTTTTTCAGCACTACAGCAATAATGCAAAATTACTTTGTAAACTGAGAAAAAAATGTCCTATAAATTAAAAGATGTAGTGTGGTGTGGTTCCGGCTATAACAATTGCATGTTGTCTTATTTTCTGATGGAAATGTTCACTAAGGTACAACATCACAAGAAATGAGCAATTTGTCTAACCTTTACAACTCAGAGATATAAAAAAGACTACTTTTTATTCATTTGTGGCATTTTCAAAAAATTACCAATATAGCAAATACTTCAATCCTCTAAAAATCATCATTTGGTATAAAAAGTATCATTTGGTATAAGTAGGCTTATTTGCTCTTACTTGATAGGGTCTTCTCAGAACTTTTTGGAAGAAATTTTAACCTGCAATTTTTCAGGTGTAGAAGTTGTTTTGAAGCTTTCTTTCTTTGCTCATTGGAGATGGTGGTGGGTCGCTATGAAAGGACAGTAGCCTACTTACACATTACAGTCGCTGTTGGGGGCTCCTTTGACAGCATAGTACTTGAAAATTACAATTGCTGTTGCTGGCCACTCTGAAAGCAAGGTACTTTCACATTACAGTTGCTGCTGGGGGCCCCTTTGAAAGCAAGGTCCTTTACATTACAATTGCTGTTGGTGGCCTCTTTGAAAGCAAGGTACTTAAACATTACAAGTGCTGTTAGGGGTTCCTTTGAAAGTAAGGTGCTTACATATTACAATTGCAGTTGGGGCCTCTTTGAAAGCATGAAATTTTACATTATAATTGCTGTTGGGGCCCCTTTAAAAGCAAGGTGCTTACATATTATAATGGCTGTTCGGGGGCCTTTCAAAGCAGAGTACTTACACATTACAGTTTCTTTTAGGGGCCCCTTCAACGAAGTTTAAATGCAGAGTACTTACACATTTCAGTGGCTGTTGGGAGGCCCGTTTGAAAGCAGAGTACCTTCAAATTGCAGTTGCTGTTGGGGGCCCCTTTCAAAGCAAAGTACCTGCACAGTACAGTTTCTGTAGGGGGTCCCTTTGAAAGCAGAGTACTTACTTATGATCTGCTTTGTAGTACATTATATGTGTGAATAGTAAGTTTTTCACCAAAAATAAGGAAAATTTACGCACGTAACACCTCAAGGGGGGCCCCCAAAAAGGGGGACCTGACGCAAGTGCCTCGCTCGCCTCCCCTTAAACACACCACTGAGTATAATGGAGTCAGCAGGTCCGCACTCTAATGCCAAGGTTATTGAGATACTGAAAACAGATTTACCACTGTTATGTAACGATTAATGTGAAAGCATTCCCGCCTTTCCAGCCGATAATTAACTCAACCAAAACATAGATTGATTAGACAACTTGCCTGCCCGCCCATGAACTAAGCTACGCCACCATCTTTTATCTTGTTGCAGGAGAGTAGGGACAGCTTACTATATGCAAAAACAATATATCATAGCCAATGACTTAGTTGACAGGAGGTAGACGGGCGAAATGCCCGCCTGGCAATCTAAATGTGAAAACTGGACCGCCACCTTAAGTGATATTACGTCTTTTAGTATTCGTTTGATTTTCAGTAGGTTATTTCGAATATTTTTCCGGTGATTTAGTGTTTTAGCATAGTTGTCCACCTCTGGATTCACCATCACTTCTCAAGTTTTTCCTGAGTGTTGGCTAGTGGGTCCTGGACAGTGGCCAGTGGGCCCCTTTTAGCTAAGTTTTCCACCCTGACTCAAAGCTCTACTTACGTCACTGATTACAGCTATGCAAAATAAGAATGCAAGAAGGAGGACATCTTCGAATGTCCTTAGAGATTATTTCGTTTCTCATGGAAAGAGTTGACATGCACTTCAAAAAGAGGGCGTATGGGAGCCATACCTAGCAATGCTACTATATGGGACCTGTGCAAATCTGAGTAAAGCAGACGCAAAATCTTCCAGAAACGAGTAGAGGCGTAAGCTACTCTATCGTGTTCTCCGTGGCGTTGGTTTTGCATTCACCAGATTCAGATACCTGGCCGACTTTCAGGAAATCAATAAGTGTAATAATTGTTTCGTCACGATATCAAATATTCTTCAAGTGAAATACTGCTGTTTGGCCGATCGATATCATTAAAAGCGTCTACAAACACTTTTCTCACTTAAAACGACTAAATGGCACGCACATGTCACACATATGGCTAAACACATGAACATGGTGAGGGGACCTCCTTGGTGGGGGCCCTGTGCACGGACCCCTTGGGCTCCCCCTAAATCAGGCACTGTTTGTGGATACTATGCGCTTTAGATAAACTTCCATGATTGCAGTTTCAACGCTTCTTAGGTTGTACAATGTAATAATACAAATTGGTGCAACATAAAAGACGACATCGACGTTGCAACTTTACCAGGGTACCATATGTTGTCAATAAATATTTTGTCTTAGCCGCACGCTTTCAACAGCATTTGTCACTAACTATCCTTGATCTGAGCTGAGAAAAAGTGAAAAAAATGTATACCAATTTTCAATCAAAAAATGAAGGGTGTGCTTTATACTTGAATGAATACGGTAATTGCCCACCGCTAACCCAGATCATTCAATTCTACATAAAACTGTTAGAACTGCGAAGAAATCAATTTTGGATCCCCTGCGTGTTGCAGGCATAAACTTAGCTATTTTCTTAGGCCTATCATAAACTCTTGTGTGTAACTGTACAAAGGGTGGTGTTACAATTTTACAACATCATAGCAGTGAAAATAAGAATGTGCCCGACCACAGAACTGTTACTGAATATATCATTTTGACAAATCACGCAGCCTGCATGTACTCTCTTATAGCCTGCCTTTTGTGAGTCCAAATGTACAAAAGGCAGTGGTCGCCAAAAGCGAAAAGTATTCAAATAGCATACTGCAGACTATTGCTGTCATGAATTTATAAAAATGAGCCTTTTGTTATAGGCAGAGATCATTGATGAGTGCCCAAATATCCCAAAAAACATTTCAGTCAGAATGAAAACCTATAATGCGCCAAACATAAGGCCTGCAGCATCCAACAATGTGCAAAGACTGGCGAGATATGTTCAAAACATTTTTGAAAACCAGAACAATCAAGAAATAAAGCCCTTTCGTAAAGCATCTGAAAGTAACGACAACAGTTAACAGGTTTTGCCATTTTGTGATAAAGAAAAATCACCAAATGTGTCCAAAACGTCATTTTTAACTATGAAAAGGTTAACTTCTGGTGTCGACTGTCGGGCAAGCTACGGTTTGTTTTTCTTGTGGTGTAGGGGCACCAATGATTAATAAACACTCTTTCCAACAACCGTCGCCTACATCAAAGCACTTGCAAATCATTCACGTTGGATGAGTTAAGTTATTATGTATAGTCCACTGCAGGAAAGGTTCATTTGAGATAGCAACAGCACCACCACAGACGGAAAACAGTATCCAGATATAGAAAAGCACTCTGCACAACCAGGGTTGCCAGATGAAAATTTCAATAAAAAGCCAAATAATACAAAAAAGAAGCTAAAAAAGGCCAAACCGACTGTTTAAAGGCCAGAAAAAAGCCAAACTTTATTTTCAGGATTGCCATTCCTTTGTCACACAAAACATCTAAATTACACAAAAATCAACATTTTTTTCTTCGAAATTAAGATTAAATCTTACTTGGCATTGTACTGGAGCTCTGATCTTCCCTGACTTTTCATGGTTCGTGAAATTGCACACTTTTGGTAAAATGGTGCCACAGTTTGCATACTCATCCATCGGCTGCTTTCTGTACGAAAGTCTCTCCTATTCACTCCTGTACTTACGATCAGAAATCATAAAGAGCGCTTCTGCTTTGACGTAATTATCGCATTTCTATCACGAAGGCACAGACCTGTTTGTAAGCGCTGAGACTGTTTAGTGCTTACAACACAATTGGCACTGCACGGTGCAGTGAGTGCACACATTTACAGTGATTACGCAAAAACTTATTGTTGAATCTAGCATGCATCATATATTACTATTATCAGAATGTGGCGTCTGATACAGAATTTATCACAAAAATTTTGCAAATGTGTAGCCAAAAAGATGGAATAGCAATGTTGTCCTTCATAAGTATCTATTCCAGCGTAAAAAAGCCAAAAGGCCAAACACATTTTTTAAGGCCAGCCGACTTAAGATGAGGCCAACTAAATTTTTAGGCCAACCAACTTGAAACGAGGCCAAATTTTTGAAATTTGGCCTAAAAAAGGCTAACCTGACAACTGTGCGTACAACCGTTTTGGGCCTATTTTCTCACTTAAAATTTTAGGCATATTTGTCTTTACTGCACACATTGGTTTTATATGATATGTCAAAATCGATTGATGGAAGCCTCTTCTTCCAGCTTTGACTATTTACACTAACTTGATGGACACATAGTTTTTTTTAGCCTAATTGCGCAAACTAGCACTGACATCATTAGGAATTTACGAAATTGAAAACCCAATAAATTGAGTTTCGGAAATTTAAGCTGATAGATGCAAATAAAATATAAAAGAATAATTTTCATAGCACTTGTATTAAAAACAAACCTTAAATTTCTATCGCAATGTCATCATTTGGGAGGATTACAAGTCAAAGAGTATTTCCTGGAAAACTAGGAGTGGTTACTTCGCTGCGTGTCTCGCTTATCTTCAGTTTGCTTGTGAAAGTAACAGTGACGTGCTTGAAGCGAGCGATAATAAGCTTGCACCCTATCACCGTTCATTTATTTGCGCAAGCAACAGGGCTCTCACAAATGCAACACCAGAAATCCCAAGAAAAGTATCAAAGCATTCGTATTTTACATAAAAAATCCTTAAATCTACTGTGGTAGAGCATAAAGTCGGAGTGCCATAACAAATGTTAAAAACATAGCCAAGCATGCTTTGCAAAATAAACTGAAATGATCCATTTTACACATTTTCGAACTTTTCCGTATATCTTTAAAAATGGTCAAAAGTTCCAATCTAGGGACAAAATCCTTAAATGCAAGAACACTGGCAAGGAGCACAATCGCTGATGATTTTTGTTGGATTTCTCCGCTGGAAACACGAAGGTCACGTGCATATAGGTCTAAATGACATTTCTTTACCTGAGTAACATGTTTTTTCATTCCTCGCAGTTTGTCAACAGGTATATGACGAAACATGCTTCCATTTGCTCCAACTCAATTCAGCTAAGATGCTTGCCCAATATATCTTCAGTTGAATACATATATGCATTCAAACGGCAAATTAAAAACAATTGTTTCGACATACACATCACTGCACAAAAACCCTGCAACACTTCTATGAAAGAACCGGATAGTTTACAAAAGAGATGAACATAAATGTTTACAATTTGAAATTGTATGCAAATAAGAGAACAATGCGCAGCTAGTTAGGTTAGCACTTGAAAAAAACGTTTTCAAATCTTCACAGTTTTGTCAAAAAATCCACAAACTAAATTTGTTTTTTTCCAATCCAGTTCTGCTATGAAGCTTTACAGCGATGTACGCTGCTTGCCCACACTCTATATTGAATACTCAGTAATTCAATTAGGACCGTCTGCGAACGATACGATGCTGCGGTCAGCAGGAAACTCATAAACGCATTTGTAGCTTGATTGCGTATGAGGCACGTCGTGGCATATACGAAATGTCATCAACATACTCGTCATTTTCATCTATCAAATGGAACCCGTTAAAGTTCTGATTGTTTCTTTTAAGTTTGAATCAAGCACTGCCAGACTGACCTTACATACACAGAATTCATGAAACAAAACATCTTTACAGTTATTTGGTAGTCATTCAATCCAAGTTTTTTCAAAAGGCCTGAAAATCCATTGAAACTAAACCGGTTTCTAGTGTTTGCGTTTCAATCAAAAAGCACAAATTATAAGCAAATAGATTTTTGGAACGAGCCAATGAAAATTATTTCAAACATTAAAGTGTATGTTTACACATTGAGTGAATCTTCTATCGTATAAAACACTTCAAAATGTGGGCCCAAAATATGTAAATATTTTTAGAAAATATACTAGCATGCGTTAACGCATTTTAATTTTTGTGCTGAAAGTTTGAAAAGTATCGTAGCATAATATCTTCAATTTTTTCCCTGTACTGTGCTTTTCAGGTAGTTGTATTCAAATTCTTTTGGTGTAATTTGACATTCTGACAAACTTAATCTTGTAAAACGAAGCATTATGTTAGTTGGTTTAACAGCTTTTTTCCATGCGACATGTTTGATGGTAACAGAGATATGAATAATGTTGATAACATTTACAACTTTACTTTGCAAAACATGACTGGTTGCCGTGTGCGTAGCATTTCAATGGTGAGTATTTTCATACTTAATTGAAAACGAGCGTCGGTCATCATGAGCATCTGACAGCGAGATACATAACCAATGTGTTTTGGCTTCGCATTTCATTGCATGTTTGTGGTCTGATACTTTTTTAAGGCTGTAGAAGGACTAGGTTTGTTGCGACACCTGTTAGGGCTTTGTTTTGAGATCTAAATTGCACATATTCCCTTGGTACTCAAAACCGCAAATGCATTGGCTATGCTGAAACTAAGTAAACCATTGCTCGCAGTTGCGTACGTTTGGTCAGTTTGTTTTCACAAGTGAAAGAAACTTTCGCTTCTGTGGCATGTCCTGCTTTTTACATTTTTGTAAATTTCTAGTTGTAACATTTGAAAGTTTTTTTACAGCTTAACAAAAATGCGTGACGAAATATGTTTTTGATTTTCAATGCAATTCAGCTATGAATCTGCAAAGCACTGTTTGCCCATGACATCTCGCTAGAGAATAGGTTCTAATTCAATTAGGAATAAAACGATGACGCGATGTTTTCCGCCATCGGGAAGTTCGTTGACGTAATTTAGTAGCGTTTCATACCAGTCTTGGCATTCAGATATGCGGAAATAATACCAAAAGACTCGTAACAACAATCATTTTCACCGATCAAACTAAAAAACATTTAAGTAATAAAGTTCTGATTTTCATTAAAGTTTCTGATTATTTCAATACGTGCTTATAAGCAAGCTACTTGATTCGTCAATTTGCGCTCTGCAAATTCTCTGAAATGTGAACCAATTCTCTGTTTTGCAAAACTGCAACATGACCTTACATAAACAGAATGCATGAAAAAAATATATCCTTGCACGCATTGAGTAAGCATTCAACTATCACCGTAATATTCTTTCAAACAATACAGTTAAAAAAAACATTGCAAATGAAACGACTTCGAGTTTTTTCTGTGTTTGACATCAAGAAGTAATCACCAAATCTATTTGCAAACAATTACAGAGTTTTGGAACAAGTCAAGGAAAAAGCATTTTACAGGCGTACAACGATTTTTGCACGAGCAGTGCAACTTCTATCGAAAACGCTTTGAAGTCTTTGCACAAAATGAGGAAATATTTTAGAAATGATAATCTGCTTACGTCTTTGAAGTTTGTGCTGAAAGTTTAAAAAGTAGCCGAGCAACCCTGAAGAATATGCTTCTGCGTGGTTTTCCAGTGCACTGTGTTTTTAAATAGTGAGTATAATTTTATGACAGCTTGCTATCAAATTTTGAGGATTGTGCTCAACGTGCTTTGTGAATTAGTTGACGGGATGTTGTAAATTGCAGCAGGCTGACTCACATTGCATATTTGCACTACCAGGAAAACAAATTCTGCTCGTGACTCGAAAAGACCGTTGCGTGTATCCACTTTAAAACGTTGTGTCAATTCCCACTTACTGTTTTGGTAACGTACAAAACTTCATCATGTTTTGACCACTGCTGCTTTACTTGGAACTTATGTGAACTGCATTTGTCAATCCAATTCATAATAAAAATGCACTACATTTATCTGCGTCATACACCATCAAACGTTTAATACTGATGCATGGTTAACCGATAGACTTGAAATCAATAGGTCCTAAAACTGACAGCAATAGCATTTTTAATATCATTTCTTTGGCGGGGATATTTTTAGTATCAGAGTGCCTTTGAAATGTTTAGTTTGTACCATTTTTGATAAATATTAATTTGCAGTTTCACATTTAAACTGAGTTAGATTGATTTATCTCAAATGTATCGCCGCTTTTCAGCTTTATCATAAGAGCATGTTTTTTTTTGTATAATTCAATGCTCTGATGCTCAAATGTTGCACAACTCAATGCTCACTTGTACTATGTCGTTTCTCAAATTATGTAATTTGTTGGTTCAGTAACATCAATCGATATATTTGCAAACAGACGCACAGTCTTGAAACAAGTCAATGAAAAAGCTATTTCAAACTGATTTGTAAAAATCTGAATGTTTTTTTCTGAGTTTCGCATTACAGCAAGCACCAAACCATTGCACACAGACGCAGTTACATATTTTTGAAACAATTCAAATGAAAAACGTTTTGAAACAGGTTCGCAAAAATCCATTGAAACATGAAACGGTTTCGATTTGCTTCTGTATTTCTATATAAAAGCACCAAAAACATTTTCAAACAGGTATACTGATTGTTACAACCATTTTGCAGTGAAGGATCATTAATCGGTAAACTACTGTACATCTCCTTGGTTCATTGCGTTAGAAATCAATTGATTGAATCCTGATCTGAAATACCCCGTGCTGTCATTTTTGATATAAATTTGACAATAAATTAAAACTTGCTGATGTAACTGTGTATCAGCTTAGGCTTGCAAGTCTCGCAGCTGTACAGAATGCCTGACAAATTGTTTTTGAGTGAACATTAATCGACATCTTCTGCGAATTTCTGTGTAGTAAATTTGAAGTGCACCCTACATGGTTTTTATATTTTGCTATGAACACTCTTTAACAAACTTGCAAAAGCAGTCAACTCAATTTGATGTCAACTAATGTTGCCAGGCCAAAGCGTTGTGCAATTACTCGTGTCTAAGCTAATTAAAGCTAAAGTCGCATAGAATAGTGACGTCACACTCTCGGCGCAACAATCCCACAGGGATTAATTTTTTTGAGATCTCCAACAGGCATGCCTTGGCGTGTTTAGGGTTAACGAAAGCGTGTAACGTCTGTTAGACACAACTTGCAAAGAACTGACAATTCGTGTTTGATTACAATGCATGATGTGTTTTTGTGTAATAAAGTTGGCATGGTGCACAATTGTGTTTGTTCTCATTTTTTTAGCGACATCAATGTACCGTCTGTTAGGCACAACTTCTATTTCAGTTGCACATAGCTTCACTGTGTGTTAATCACAAGAGGTCCTACTCTATTATTGTCACAGTTCTAGCGAGAGAAAGCGAACAGCTACAGCGCAACTGACATCAGCGGCGCATAGTGCAATAGCAGCAGCGATGTGCCTGGGCAAGTTCACATTTTTGCTACAGCTATTGTTGACGTCACTATCAATTTAATCAGTTAAAAAACTATAACAGCTAGACAATTGTTGGTTTCGAGTCAACTGTGAAAAACATGGTTACAATTTAGTCATGAATTGTTTATAAGGAAATGATTTCGATAAGTTTGATTTTTATTTAAGAACATATTACATTGACAATATTTTAACTCACTTAGATCAGTTTGCACCTGCTTGACCATCAATATAAAAAACCTAACAAAATGGCCGCCGTTACAAATGAATGTTGACGTCACCATTGATGACTAAATGTCGACTGTTTGCGCTGTCATTGGATACAACATCATGAAATGTACATCGAGACTAATCAATATTGCCGTCACCACTGCTGACAAAATGGCGGCCATGATGTAACCGTATGATACGTCACTGAAAAATGCTGACGTCACCTGCCGAATTTGTGACGTCAAGTTAATGCCATGTACTACTCACAAATCGTGGAATTGCGCCCAGAACTTTTTCTTTAAAACTTGCAAGCAGAGAACTTCCAAAATGCGTCTGAATTTCATGGCAAACAGCTTCGTTTTTGACACATATATTGTGAAAATGCGCCCAGAACATTTTTTACAAAGCATGCAAGGCAAAAATGTCAAAAATGTGTCTGAACTTCGCAGCAAACAGCTTCGTTTTTGGATGCAAAAATCGAGAAAATGCGCCGAGAACTTTTTCTGTAAACCTTGCAAGGCAAAAACTTCCAAGATGTGTCTGAACATCACAGAAAACCACTTCGTTACAGGACACATATATCGTGACATTGCGCCCGGAACTTTTCTCTGTAAACTTTGCAGGCAGAGAACTTCCAAAATGCATCTGAACTTCACAGCAAACAGCTTCGTTTTTGGACGCAAAAATGGTGAAAATGCGCTCAGAACTTTTTTATCAAGCTGGCAAGGCGAAAGCTTCCAAAAGTCATCTGAACTCAACAGCAAACCGCTTCGTTTTTGGGCACATAAATCGTAAATCGTGAAATTGCACCCAAAACTTTTATTGTAAACATTGCAAGCAGAGAACATCCAAAATGCATCTGAACCCAACAGCAAACAGCTTCACTTTTGGACGCAAAAAATCGAGAAAATGGGCCCAGAACCTTTTTTTTTACTTGCAAAGTGAAAACCTCCACAATGCACCTGGGCTTCACGGCAAGCAGCTTCGTTTTTGCTCGCAAAAATCGTGAAAATGCACCCAAAACATTTTTGTAAACTTAGGAGGCGGTTAACTCAAAAAATGCATCTGAACTTCATGGCAAACAGCTTTGTTTTGAGACGCAACAATCGGGAAAATGCGCCCAGAACTTCTTTATAAACCTTGCAAGCGGAGAATTCCCAAAATGCGTCTGAACTTTCTATGTGCTGTGACCTGAGAAAGGCTTCAATCGTGAAAATATGTCCCGTACATCTTTGAAAAAATATTTAAATTTAGTTTTGTGAAATTTTCTCCAGTGAAGGAAATTACGTCTTAAACATGCAAGTGCTGATTTTCAAAATTTTTGTCGGCTGGCGTCCAAAAAAGGTGCCGAAAGTTCCGTTTTTTCGGCTTAGAGGGAACACTGTCGCTGGGTGAATTGCTAAAGATTTGAGACGTATGAGCGGATGAGAGTTTGTAAATAGAGTACATACCGATGTAGCTGTGGATATTGACTGAAAACAGCATTGAAGACTAAAAAAATCAATGCCATCCACACCTGGTTCACCATTAGTTGTCAGTTTTTTTTCTGAGTGTTGACTTTTAGGTCATCTAGAGAGGCCAGTGGGCCTCTTTCAGCTAAGCTTCACCTCTAGCTCTAACCTCTAGTTACAGTTACACCACTTGTTTGTTGACTGTACGAATATCTCATTAAACAATTATTCTGAATTGTTCTGGTGCTTGATACATACATATTAGTAATTTCGTTCATTGCATTGATTCATATTTTGTTTTGTCTGAAAATATATTTACTTTGAAGCATGCAAATGGGGTTTGCTTCCATTCTGAAGATGTTTCAAGACAAATGTAATCGCGATTGTAATCGTGATTACTTTCAATGCAATCATAATTGAATGCATTATGATTTTGTTCATTTGTGATTGCAATCCAGCAGGTGGCAAGTAATCATAATCGATTACATTTGTGACGTATTCGCCCCATCTCTGGATGTGGATATCTGCACTAAACCCAAAATGTCTGGAAAAAGCTTGGGAAAACTTTAAAAAATGAAAAATGTGCAAAAGCAACCAACTCTTGAAAAGCAAAAGACTGCTAAACGCTGAAATATTAATCAAGTTGGGACGTGGTTTCTACGTTTCACTTTCCAGTGGGGCCCGTTCACACCCCTGCCCTTGTCAGTTATGAAACTGCTAGTCCAGGTGGCTGTAGTCCTAGAACCTGACAGGAGATGACGTTTGCTATGCAACCGTTTTGAGCTGACACTTAAGATGCCCCATGGTGCTAACTGATTTGGAGTGAAATAAAGTTATTAAAAGCAAGTTCAACGAAGCACTGCTGAGACTTGTGTTTGAAATATACGCCCTCAGAAAACATACCATATCTGAGAAAAAATTCAGCATGGTTGATTTCTCTCTTTGGCGACGCATACCTATGCGAACAATTATTTTCTAGCATTAAACAAACCAAATGTGGAGATTGGGCAGGCTTGATATAGTACAAGTTAGTCTAATCTGAAACAACAGAGGTGCATTAGCTGTCACATATCAATAGTGTTACAGGGTGACCCAAAAAGATGTGTACCCATGAAAATTTCAATTGTGACTTTGATTAAAAAGCTATTTATTTCAAATTACAACCACACATTATTCAGTTTATGGAAGACCATTCACCAGAGTTT
>Ga0210059_1006924_pt1 | contig 18113 bp, 9 predicted proteins | sample Ectturendosymbi2_FD_188042 | JGI IMG/M metagenome (GOLD analysis project Ga0210059, IMG submission 188042) | Ecteinascidia turbinata endosymbiont from Florida, USA - Sample 2 (SPAdes) (version 2) | ecosystem: Host-associated > Tunicates > Ascidians > Unclassified | place: Key West, Florida... | reverse complement strand
AAATAAAAATGAGAAACGTTGCATTTCATGATATTTTGTATTTGTGACTTTATAACCGCCTGGTCGATCGCGAGTTATCAAAAAATTTTCTAGTCGATCCCAGTCAAAGACAAGTTGGCCACCCCTGGTCTACAGGTTAAGAACCTGTTCCTGATACAGTGAGTACACAATTTCAAGTTTAAAAAGCACGTATAAGTACACAAATTCAACTAAAAAAACTTATATGACCTTATATTTGAAAAAAAGTACACAGATTTAAATGTAGCAAATAGGATGATAAATATTATAAGATGATAAATGTTTTTGCAAAAATCACGAAACGATGGAGTGCAAAATTGTATGTATGAATAAATATTCGAATTTGGTGAAATGTTACCGAATGTGAGTTTACTTTGATGACAGCAAACATGTGTGAAACTTTTGCACTGTTTGATGATCAGCATCATTGTTCTTCAAGTGTCATGATATGAAATTACATGTATTTATCATGGTGACATCTGGTTGATATGGTCATGTTTGCATTATGACCACTTTGATATATAATGCAATTCAAAATACTGTTTTCATAACTGGATAAATTGAATTTGATATCATTTCTAAAAAGGCTAATTAGACCCTTTTTAATTATAAAACCCCAAAGGAATGACAACAATGCGCTATTTTCTGACAGCACTGGGTCATTCCATATCAAATTTAAGAAAATGAAAATTTATAATCCTATGTCTCGAATTTCCTTGTTTTCGTATATTTTATTGTTTTTTGAAAAAATTTTTCGATATCTTATACGGAAGTCAAGTTATGGCCTGTTGAAATTTTCACCACTAGGTGGAGATTTACCATGTGATCACTCTTTTTTTGCTCATAGGCCAATGCAAATTTGCTTGTATCTTTATAAATACTCTACACAGATGCACAAAAATTGGTTTCTGGGTGTTTTGAAGGGCAAGGAATCCAAATCTGCAGTCAAAATAGCAGAAAAACAACATTTTCATGGAGAAAATAGAGGTTGAAAATTGTGTGACAAAATTTTTAGTTCCAAACATTTGACCTCAAATTGCGAGCTGTTGACGCAACATTGCAAACAAATTTTTTTTAAAAATTTTGTAGCACTATGCTTGTATTATCTATTGATATAGGTTTGGTAATTGTTTTTCAAGGTTTTTGAAAAATTTGAAATTGAAGTTTTATACACTTTGTACAAAAATCAACATTTTGCTAAAAACATACATTTCAATATTTCAAATGTTCACCATAATGAAACTATTGAACATTTTCTGACAAGTGAGGAGGATATACAACTACATACACAGATCCCACATTATTGTCTAACAAAAAATGCTGTAGCCTGCACCACAGAGGTGTTTATGTTAGGTGTTCCAATTCTTCCCAGTTTTCTCCTTTGCCATTTTGATTACATTCAGTTTTACAAATGAATTCAATGAATAACATTCAAACTCACTTTCATGTCATTTTCATTAATGATGTAATTTCTTCTGAGTCTCATAGCTGGACGTGGCGTTTTTCTATACAGGCTTTGCTGTAGAGCCACCCAAGTTCCAACATGAGTCTTCTCATTACAGCCATTGAAAAAGTTTACTTGGGGATCTAAATTACCTTTGACTCCACTTTGAAGTTAATCCACTTACATGATCCTGACAATCCACCACACTGAATCATATATGCATACTAGATAGCCATTTTTTTTACTTTGACTGCAGATTGTTGGGGATGTTCTTTGAACATGCGCTACCATGATGAGTTAGAAATATTTAGATGAAAAAGTGAGGTATGCACATGTGCAAGAGTGAATGGAAGTGTGGGTTAAGAAACAAAGCCATGTAGCAGCTATTATATAACAATAAGGATAGACAGTAAAAGCACATGACCTATAGCAGTTGTGGGCAATTAATTTTACTCGGGGGCCACTTTGAGAAGGACGCATTTAGTGGAGGACCGTACCTTCTGATGCAGTATTTCTCAACAGTTTTCGGTTCGTGACCCCCTGTGGTATTTAACACAACCTGCGACACCCTTCCTGCTGTTTTATCAATACATACGATATTATAACCATAATGATCACCACAAAATGCATTTCCAATTTAAATGAAACGAACTACCACAAGATCATTACCACAAAAATGCATTTCAAAACATTTTATTTCAAACGACAATTGAGTTTCACAAACATTTTCAATGCGATGGTTGACTTTGCAACCATATGGCCAACTTCAAAATTCGTGATTGAGTGTTTGACAGTGTCAATCTCATATCAATCTCAACTTTTCTTTGATTTCGTGCCTTCGTTTTGATATGAGCTAGAGGTAAAAAAACGCTCTCGCAGAGATATGTTATGGCAAACGGAAGCAATGTTCAAAAAGCCAGTTCAGACAGTTGGGGGAATGATTCGTGCACAACTCAACAGAACTGAAAAAAATAGCATTTCATGAAAAATATCACGTGCTGATGAATCATTCCGAATATCATAAAATTGGCCCTGTAATTCATCGAGAATATTGGCTATAACCAGAGAGGTAGAGAACGTATTTCGTAAAAGAGCAGCTTCTTCCTCCTTGAACTTATGGAAATATCGCTGGAACTCAATTTCAAAGGAATGAAGGTGGTCTATTATAGATGTCTTCAAACTATCATCACGTTCTTCAGTTTTATCAACAACACGTAAAAATTTCTCAAACATAGCAAGGTTTTCTTGCATTACTTTATGCCGCCAGTTTTGCAGCTTCAAATAAAATGCTTGCAGATTTGTTACGAAGCTCGATGATGTTTGTACCCTTTCCTTGTAGCTTTAGATTTAAGTTACCCAATTTTTCAAAAATTTCTGCCAAATAAGCAAGACTTTTCAACCAAATCTTGTCACTAATGCAAGATCAGAACTCGTTTGCTTTGGGTCTGGAAATATCTTTATTTCATACTTCATCTCACAAACGCGGTTTAGAACATTTCTTTTCAATGGCCAGCGTACAGATGTGTAAAATAGAAGAACTTCGTTTGTCGAAAACATATCTTTGCAGAGTTCTTAAACAGGCAGGTGTTAACAGTTGCGGTTCTAAGGGGGGATGGGCTTGGTGGGCCATGTCCCCCCCGACTTTTGTGCTTAATTTCACATTCAAGTTCGTTTAATTGATATATACAGCAGATAACTTTCAGCCAGCAAAATTTTAAACGATGTGAAGACTTTCTGGCGATGGTTCTGACGATATTCTCAAGCCTATCTTAAGGGTTTGACAGGGTTAATCATAACAAATCAATCTTCATTACAACGGAAAATCACCATACAGGAGAGACATTTATGTTGCTCCCCCCTACTTTTTTCCTTGGTCCCGCAGTAGCTCCCCTAGTTTTTTCATTCTAGAATCGCCCCTGGGTGTTAAGGCTTCCAGATTTCATATAATTGATCATTTTTATCTGAATGGCACAGTGTGTACCTTTTGCTTCAGGAGCAAGTCTTTGAACTTTTTTGAAAGCCTAAACGTGATCTCATCATTGCAGGAGCTCCATCAGTACAAACCCCACAAACATAGTTCCACTGCAACTCTGCAGAATAAAAAAAAGTTTACTTCTCCAGAACAGCTGCACTTGTGGTAGTTTGCAGTTTTTCACAAAACAGGAATTCTGCTTTAATGCCTCCTGGATGAATATATCTCAGAAAACAAGCAACTGAGCACATGAAGTAACATCTGGTGACTCATTCACTTGAAAAAAAAGCATTGGAGTTGGAGATGCTATCATTGCATTTATCACCTGGTCTTTCTCATCTTCCTGCATATCTGAAATGCGCCTCTGAATAGTTTTGCTGGAAAGAGATATCCCCAAAACAGATTTTCACAAGCGTTTCTCCAATTGTGTGAGTTTTTTTCTGCTTGGCAATTTCAAGCTCGAATTTATATAATGCCTGTGTTCTTCGTGAAAACTTCCGGCAAGATGTTTCTGACGTTTCAAACTTGCTCCATGGTGTCGGAAGAATCTAAACCTTTTTTGGTGTGAAATGCCGTATCATCTTCGAAGGTTTCATACCCCTACCATTTGTCTCCTGCCTGGCTCAGAGCTTCCCCGAAGCCTCTGGGTAACACCAAAATAGGCTAAGAACTGGCGCTGGCCTCTTTTATACATGCCTGTACCGCTGGGGCATGCTAGATACACTCAAATGCATCTGTGGTGCTGGAGCACAGTCGGCCAATCATATAATATTTGATTGTAACATCCTCCGCCCTCCAAACTACCTGGAAGACCTGCAGTCCCCCAACAATAACAACACTAAATGGCTTGAGGACCTTGTGGATTTTGTTTGAACCGCCGCTTAGCCTACACACAAAAAGAATGGACAAAGCACTAAGAGTCTTTATAACAGTGCAATACGTTTCTTCCTAAATGTTGACTCTGCTCGTGGGCTATCTCAGACAACAATTGGTTTAAAATTGAAATAAATTCTTTGTGAAGTTTTGGAAGGCTTCGTCTCCACATGCTGTATGAACTTCAAAAGTTTCACCAACTCAGCACTGAGAACAACGTCGCACAAACGCACTATGGCTTCTCTGTGCTTTTTCCATCTGTGGAGGTAAAATCAGAATCAAAATACTCTTCAAAATACTTGCGTTTCTTGTCCATGGTAAGAATAGAAATGAAAGTATCATAATACTATTGCAGGTAGAATATATTTCTCGCTGACTGCTGGCTGCAACTTCACAATAATAAGCTCTTGGTATCGGAGATTACAACTGCTTTAGGACAAGAATGACCAAACGCGTCAGTTGACACGAGCAATATAGCGCTTGTGATTTTCTTCACCTTGAATTTTCGACAATAGACGTGCTGGATTGTGGTTGATAAAAACTAAAAGATTGGATTGTACAACGGCGGTCTGACGTGTCTGCTTTTTAGGTTATGACTTTGGATGCATATTGCCAATCATATTATGCAACATAATGTGATATTTGAATTGGTAACTCCAATGCTATAAATTGCCTTAGTAAATTATGATATACGCAACAAATAAGGTGCTCCGAGAAGAAAATGAATTGCAATGACCAGATTTTACAATTTGAACTTAAGTGTTAAGACAAAAATGACAATTTAAACATATCGTTACAATGAAATCTCTGCGCACCCTAAAAAATCTTTGCGACCCACTTTGAGAAACGTTGCTCTAGTAGAAATAAAAGCAAGTCGATGGAAATAGAAGCAAGTCTCGGTTCAAGTTAGCCCTCAAGACAAACATTTTCTTTGAAAGTTGAAGGAAATTTCAGATTTGATTATTTTTCCTGAATGCTTCCGCGGGCCACTGAAAACGCTGTTGCGGGCCACATGTGGCCCGCGGGCCGCTATTTGCTCACCCCTAACCTATAGCAGAAGAAAAAGTGAATAGTACAGACCATATGGAATTGCCACAGATGATGGGCTAATGAGGGTAGTATTTATATCATCTAGCCATAGACATCAAGACTAGCAAAAGGTTGAATAAGGTAGTGTTGTTCAGTTTAAGGTTTTATGACAAGTATTGTATTAATTAGAAGGCACAAAATTGTTAAGAAAAATTTTTATGAAAGGTATGTGAAAAGCAAAGATTTATTGTCAATACAGAAGGATTAGCAACATCAAAAGCATCACCCCATGGTTTTCAGGTGGATTAAACAGATAAACATAAATAATCACACAGAGCACATGTAATGTCATAATCTATGTCTACTCTCTATTTGAAATAATATGTCTACTCCCTATTTATTGAAATAAGATGTGGCATTGATACAATTTGCCATAGCTTACAGTAATTGCCTGAATTACAAGCCCCAGAATTAGGCTGAAGTCAGTGTCTAAGGGATCTTGAAAGTTTACATCATTCTTTTTGCCTCAAAAGCCTTAGATTGCTGCAGGAGTGCTCCTAAAAAATACAAGTTTAACTTTTGCTCTAATGTAAATGAGAGCCATATGACTCCTTGTGCTTATCAGCTAGCTAGTCATCAATTTACTTTAGCATATTTTGGTGCCATTCCACCACTTGTTATGAAAATGATAAGATTGAAGGACTAACTTTTAATGTAAATGATCTCTAATTATAATTGACTTTTTTGAATTTCTAATAATGTTGTGGAATCTGTGCATATAAGATAAGCTAGAATAAGACTGTGGGGCAAGATAGGTGATCCTTATATCAAAGTAATATGTCCTGCTCACAGGTATTTCTCACCCAATTGCAAAAATAACCAATCTTGCGTTACTGGGATAATTTTTGACTTGACCTCTTTCATAAGTTATGCTTAGCAATCCTAAGCTGAGTTTGGACTCAAAGATATGTATTTGTCCAATTTGTATGTTAGCTTGTAGTATAACAAGTTTGTTTGTCTCACTGTATTGCATTTCATTCAAATTTGTGATGAGGAGATATGAGCCAGATAACAATACTGCAAATGACTTATTTTTATTTTTAGACCTTTTCACCTATGATACTGGAAAGCAGACGATTATTATACTGCCAAATACAAGGTAGTAAAAAACGTATCAATTTCTGATCAAGTTAAGCATTTTGCATTGAAACGATTACTTTGCAAATTTTTATCATAGCCCCATCTTACAGACATGTACATTTTGTATGGTATAAGCTGTTTTCTTGTACACCACCATTTTATATGCACAATTCAATAGTTTATATCCTTGATCCAAGATCTTCAGCGATGCATCACTGCGGTTGCTCACACATTCATTAAGTTTGTAATCACTTGTGCAACCTCTCATTTTTAAACCACCTTGTATATAGTCCTTATTAAAAACTAATGTTTTACATGCACCATCTGATTTATATAATTACTTATTCCTTCAACATTTTGTAAACTTCTATATTATATGATGTCCTTAACTGAATAAAGTGACTACTGACCTCATAGACCTAGCTTTAATTTTGCCCATCTACCATATCCTTTGTTTCATCATGATCTGCACTGCCTAAAATCATGCTTTTGTGTATGACATGTGCTTTTGTTAGCCATCTCCTCATTGTACTAATCATGGTGTTGTATGGATTTCTACTTCCTAACTAAACTAGGCTATACTTCTACACACTTTTCTGACTTATGTGCATATCACACTTATTTATATATACACTTACAGTGTCAACTCTTCATATGTTACATCTGGTTATGCTCCACTTTCTCTTAACATATTGATACATCACATGGACTAAGACTACTGAGCATCTTGTTTGCTCGTCACCATGCCATCCATGTGTTTTATGGCTTTGCTTGTGTTGTGTAGGCCTAACCTTTTTGACAAAATTGGTATTCATATTGCTTTGTTTTTCCATGTGTTTGCTTGTGGTTTACTGTACCTAATTTTTTCTTTAATGGGTACAGTTGAACATGGGTGTACCATTTGGCATTTATAATCCCTGGATCACCTTGATATTTGAAAGAAGGTAGTGTTTATTTTACTGCTAAGATTCTGGCAGTAATTCATCGGCTGGGGTTATTGTGCCGCCTGTCCAAGATTCGGTCTCGTGGCATGACGCAATTCTAACAAAAAGGTCACTTTTTTTAGTGTTAGGTTAGGGTTCGGTTAAGGCTACGGTTAGGGTTTGGTCTTAGGTTTATCTTTTAGTTACATTCACTTCGTTTCTAGTCTTTTTGCTGCTGCCATCTTATGATCTTGGCGGCAAAATAGACACTGCCTTGTTGAAAAAAAAATCAATGAAGTTGTAGCCTACATTAGCCTAATTCTTCCTAAATTTTGAACAAAATTCTCAAAAGCAAAACACCAACAGCATTTTCTGTCAACACACCACAGCACAAATAACTTAAATGCCGATTATATTAAGTCAGCAGCTTTCAACCAGTCTTTGCTGTACTGTATGTATGGAACAGTATTCACAGCAACTAAGTTTTGCAGACGGAAACCGCACCTTTGGGATGCATGTGAAAAAGCGTTGTTTATTTTTATTTCTAGCGGTCCATCAACATTAAATCAATTTGGGATTTTTGAAGTTATCGTTTTTCCTCTAGCTGCATTCGTGTTACTTCGTCATTTGAGTCACAAAAATTCACGAATAATCAAAGCCATCACTATAACCATCCAAGGTAGCAGTGGCGTATTGCAAAAACAAAATGATTGTGAAGGTAAAATCTGAAAACGGTTGGTGTCACTTAAAAGCTTGGTATCTGTGTTGGAGTCTCGAGGCTTGATCTAGGTCCCGAAAGTCGCAGATCTCGTCTCGGTCTCGAAGGCTGCAGAACAAGTATCGGTCCCTAGCGCACCTTCTCGAGACTGTGAATACTCTACTAAACTCTCTATGAACACTACCATATCACAGGCGTAATCATACAACACAAGAGCACAAAAATTACTAAAGTTTCTGTAATGAAATCTTTCACTTTCTGTCGAAATTGCAGGAAAGGATAGAGCCAAAATATGTAGTAAAAATGAGAGAAAATCAACAAATGTATGGCTCGGAATTGATGATGACATTATTTTGAAATATACCATGAAACTCGGGCTTCGGCGAATATGATAAATTCACAAGTCTGGTGTCCCGCTCTCGAATTTTCAGGTCTCGGTCTCCGTCTCGAATTTTTCGATGAAGTCTCGGTCTTGGTCTAGGATTTTTTCATAAAGTCTCGGTTTTGAAGCTTCAACCACGTCTCGGTCTCGGATGTTACAGTCTCAACTACATCACTGATTGGGGTCTCAAAATTCGATCTCGAGACCAATTATTGAAAACCTCGAGTTTTTTTGAATGATATTGATGCAAATCTTTTACTCCAACACATAACTTTCATTCGTTGAATGTTCTGTACACACGACTTGGAAATTGGGGAAAAAGGTCATGTACGTTGGAAATAGGCTATATGCTTAGTCTTGAACTAAATCAACCTTAAAAATTCAAAATAAATTGTAATGTCAATATAAATCTTTTGTAAAACTATGATGAACACGGAGTCGGGTTTCAATTAAGATCTGTCAAAGTTTCAGATGATGATGTAGCCTACTAGTCCCACATAATCAGGAGTCGGTCCGATGTTAACTTCTCCACATATTCTCAGTATTGTAAATCTTGGTTCAATGATGTAGTCGAGACCATGAAACTATGGTCACGTTGTATGTATAACGACTATGGTAAAACCTGGGTAAAACCGTAACTGCCGAGACCGAGACTTCGTTCACCGTAGGAGATAGGGTTGCTAACAGTAGCGTAGCCAGCCCAAAAATTTGGGGAGGTGCCAAAAAATTTTTTTGGGCCAAAATGTTTGATTTTAGGTGAATAACACCTATTTTTGCAATGCACTGATGATGATAACAGGAGTTATCGAAACGTTTGCAATATGTCATTTGTATCGTCTTCTTCTGCCGTGATTTTCATTATAAGGCTATTCAACACCTATTTTGTTTGAGATACCGGCTCTCAAAGCACAAAATGACTAACCTATAGGTTCTAATAATGTGGGGGGTATGACCCCTAGGCCCCCTCTGGCTGCGCCTATGGTTGCCAGATCACTTGATACCTTTCGAGAACATTTTGACGACCAGACATTATTGAATTTTGGAGTAACTTGGAATGGCAGAGGCTACACACTTCATACTATTTGACTGCCTAATGGTTTAAGCAAAATTCCGTAAGAGGCAAGTAAGCAAGCAAGCTCAAAATACACATGATCACATGGGAACGGTCTTGCTATGCTTTTTATAGCCTATTTATTAGTTATGATAGTTATATTTCGGTATTACGTAAAAGTGTATGTTCAAATAAAGAGGATTGATTGATAGGTGAAATGCATTTTCAGGTTATGACCGATGTGAGTCTCGGTGTCAGGCCCTTTGTCTTGGGACTTTGACTGCACTAACCTTATCAACATTTCTTTGAAAAACTTAAACACTTTTAATCTGTTCACTATGACGTGATCGTCGGTGAAGGAAAAGTACAAATTATTTGGCAAATTGGTTAAATTATCCGAACTGAAAATTTGCAAGAGTGGATGATGTTGGTTGATAAATGCATGAAAATTTTTGTCAAGCCAAATATTTTTCAGATCTTGAGTGTCGGTTTCGAGCGTTCAAGTCTCCTTCTCCGACTTTTGACAAAGCATATATTTTGTATTTTGAATCAAAGTCTCGGTCTCGTCTGTAATACTAATGAAAATCACCGATCTCTGGAGGCTAAATCAAATTACTGTTCTGTGGATCTTGAAGCAAACAGCTGGAATTACAGTACGCTCTCTCACCAAGTGAATAGTTGGTGTGTTCGCGTTGTGTACTGTATACTATGTACTCTATCCCAATAACGACCGGAATTAGCTAAGCTTCAATTCCTAGTATAGTAGACTACTGTGTTCAGTATTGCTGTGTAAACTTGTATTGATCGCGTAGATTTACAAATTCTGTGTTCTTTTATGTTTTTCAAGTTTGGTATGCTCTTAAGCTTCGGGTTTTAGTTCTTCTTTTGATGACCAACGAACATCATAATAATTCGTAAAATATCAGTAGACAGTAGGCTAAGGCAATCTAGTGTATCTCCAGCAAGCGACTGAGGACTGACACTGACAGCGTTAAGAAAGATTAAAAAAGAAGAGCAGGCTACTGTATTGTAGGTTGACACAGATTAAGTAATGAGCCAATTTTTTTGTTTGTCCATTAAGATTGTCATTTGTGTTTTTGTTTAGGTTTAAACACTTTCAGTTTCTAGATTTTGTGAATTTGCACTTGACTTAGAATAGAGAAGTAAAGATGATTTAAATTTTTCAAGAACAATTTTCATATCATGGAACTTCATTAGAATAACATATTGTGTGATGATATCTTCTTTATACTAGTTTTAAATGTCTTGCTAAAAACTCTGGTTTGTTTGATACTGTAGTAATATTTGAATTCACAATTTTAGTTGTATTGTAACTGTATTAATATCATAGAACCCTGCTCTTCCAATTTTACTTTGTGCACTTGGTCTAGATAGGCTAAAAATAAACTTTAGGTTAGGCCATCAAAGATTGTTCAAATACAATAAACCGTGGTTAATCTAGGTTCGGTTAAGTTAATTAAGATCTTACCAGCACCAGATAAAACTGGTGGTATGAATTTTTTCTAACATTATTCTTTATAAAAATATTCGGTTTATCCAGATTTTTTAATCTGGATCTTTGCTAATTCTGGATAAAATCTGCACTTTTCACATCTCATAATCTGGATTTTTTTGCACTTACATGCTGTTGTGTTCTTAAATGCACTGACTGGTCTCTAGGAAGATTCAGCAGCTTTCGACGCAATACAAGAGTGCTCACGATCACCAATGAACGTTTAGAATTATAATAACAGTGGCTGCAACTGCGTACAACATTTGACTAATCGTTGATACGATTATTACATTATACATGGGCATAGCATATTACGTTGAATATTATGCTGCCTGTACCATGGTTTCAGTCTATTGATCAGTGTTAAGTGTGTGCCTGAGTGTATTGTACTCAGTATAATGTCTGGATGGCATTGTCATTACCTTCCAAAGAGAAGAACTATTTATGGACCAGTTGCAAAAATCTCTGCGTCTTTTGAAAACCCCAGATTTCTTTGCAGCTAAGTAATCTTGAATTATGCATTTAAAATTGTTCATAACTGCCTGGAATAGGCTGTTATTGGTTGGATGTACCATGCGAATAAATTCGTTTGTTTTAGCAAAAGTTTGGAGTTGGGTCGTAAATGTGTTCAATTTCAGTGATTTTTCTCCAATATTACAGTACTTAGATGATGTCAGGCTAGAAAAACAATCTTTGGTTAATCCAGGTCTTTGCTTAAACTGGATAAAATTGCCAGTCAAGTTGAATCCAAATTAACCAAGGTTTACTGTATTGAAAGTTAGCAAGCATCTATTTATATCACTAGCATATGATCTATTTATACTAACCAGAGTTGGATTAAGTTGGCATGGTAATGTTTAAACCAGTGGTTCTTAACTTTTTTGGCCCATGGACCAACTTTTAACAAAAATTATCCAATGGACCATTTTGCTGTGCTGACTAAAAGTATAAACACAAGAACCTAAAAGTGGTCATACATAATTTAAATTATATAATAAAGGTTACAATTTTCCAGAACATTTTATTAAAGATTTATGGAACTCTGTGGATCATTAAGAATTCGAGGTAGACCACCAGTGGTCCACTTGGACCACATTGAGAATCATTGGTTAAAACCACCAACAGTCTGACAAAAATTTTTTGTACAGGAGAATTCAGCTATAACAAATTTGGCTATAATGGCAGTTTACTTATAACCTTGCTTTTTCATCAGTCTTGGCAGAATTCTTATATTTTACGTAAATTCGAGTTCGGCTACAAGATCTTCAGCTATATCGTCACTGTGGTTTAATGAATATTGAAATTTCTTGAAAAACATATCCAGAATAATATGTTGTACCATTACAACAGACCAAAGAATAAAAATAAAATTGAATATGTAAACACAGAATAGAAATACAGAACAAACTCATAAAAATCAGAACACAAAAACAATGTTTAGTCATTCACATAAATAAGATAGAGTATAAGCAGTTTATAAAGAGTTTAGAAATATACAGATGAGATTCATGCACGTAGGTGAGTGACAATGGGCACGTAGGTGAGAAAAGTGAGTGACAATGGAGGTTATGAAGCAGAAAGCCATGCAGCAAATATGATCTTTTATGTGATATGTATGACAATGGCAAACAGCAACACAAAACATAAAGAAAGAATATAGTTACCCACTGACCATGATGAAGTACCACATTTGTGCATGTAGGCTGCAGGGTACACAACACAGTAGACCTGAATGAGGTTGAAGAGACATGGGTGGAAATCATATCAGTCAGAGATTCCAAGCATTGCAACAGATTACAAAAGGTTGAACAATACAAGGTAATGCAATAAGTGATGGGTTCATGAAAATCAGAATATAGTTATTAAATGAGTTAAGTAAATGGATCTAAAAGTAAAGACAAATCATTCATATTCCCTGATATGCATCCACTCATCACATAACTGTGTGAGATATAACTCTGGTATTCAAGTAACATATACAGATATATAAATCTGGTATACATCTCCACAGTTTTGCTTCAAAGAAGTATGGGCCTAGTGCTGAATCACACATATTGTTTGTTGCAGGTTAATCTCATACTTTCAATTTATATATTCTTAGTGAAGTTTAACCCCTAGTTCAACCAGGAATCAAACCTAATCTGCTAGATCAAAATATATGGTGTCTTTCATCATGCTGTCATAGTAGGCTTTGTCCTGGTGACCCTGATCCCATGGCACTTGCTTTGCAACTTGCACAGTTGTTTGTTGTACAGTAGTCATGTGCCAATTGTGGCCAACGAAACCAAAGCAATGGTCTGAAAATGTATGTTGAATTTTGCCTAAAAATCAGTTGGTGAAGCAGTGGATGTTCTTCACCCCAAAACACGTGGTAAAGGCGGTAAGAATGACCACACTCACCTTGGAAAAAGTGGGAAAAAATGCAGACAATACATGTTAATTTGTTTTTTATCTAAGTTGTTTGTGATAAAGTGTGGAAAAAACATTTTATGGCCTATGAGAACAATAAGCTTGCTCATCGCTACTATCCAATAAAACTTTTAAAAAATCATGCAGTTGCTTCCATTCTTTTAAAAATTTAAAAAGCAGTTGATTTGTTGTAACCATCTTATTCCTTTTTCAGTCAGAGCCAATCTTGCTAGCTGTCTGATCACACAGACAATGTAAGTGTACAGAATGAACATTCAAAATGATGAGATGCCAGAGCTCAAAGCATATGTAAAGCTTCAGTTGAGTTTACCATTTTTGTGTGATTAGTGTCATAATCATGCAAAACAGTTCCAGCTAATATGTCGTCGATACAAATTTGTGTGATGCACTGCATTTTGTTCCATCACATTTTCTGAAACTTGAACATGATTCCTTCAGAAAAATTTTCTTAAACATTGAACCTGCTTTTTTGTTTTGCAATTTTGAGATGCAAATTCGAGCATTGCTGTAGATATCTATTTGGACATCTGACCTGGGCTTTAATAACTATTTCTAATTTTTTTAGATTCAATATTTGTTAAAGAATTATTGGTTGATTTTTAAAAATGATGAATCAGCTTGCCATTAAAGATGGAGAATTTACTTCAACAATATACAGAAAAATCCGCAATGGCCAATATGCTAGTGCCATCGATATATTGAATCGTGAACTGCAAAAACAGCCACAGCTTCGAGCAACATTGTCATTGCTAGCATATTGCTACTACTATAGCCAAGATTATCTCAGTGCTGCAGATTGCTACAACCAACTATCACAGATATGTCCTGAAGTTGACGACTACAAGCTGTATTATGTAATGTCATTGTACAAAGGAGGAGACTATCAAACAGCCATGAGAGCATCATTTGGTATTGAAAATCCAGCATACCAGGTAAAAATTCAAAAAGTTCAGGCTGCAATTAAGTACATGGAGGAAGACTATGCGAGCTCAAAAAGCTTGGTCGAACAGTCAACTGATGAAGACGATCCTGATAATCTCATCAACATGGGTTGCTTGCTTTATAAAGAGAACCAGTATGAAAAAGCCTGCAAAAAGTTTCAACAAGCTATTCAGTTGGCTGGATACAGGGCAAGTTTGTCATATAACATCGCTTTGTGTTATTACAGGCAAAAGCAATATGCTCCAGCACTAAAGCATATTGCTGATGTTATTGAAAAAGGAATCCGCGAGCACCCAGAATTGAGTGTGGGCATGACAACTGATGGCATTGATGTCAGAAGTGTGGGAAACACTGTGCTATTGCAAGAAACTGCGTTAGTTGAAGCTTTTAACCTCAAAGCTGCTATAGAATATCAATTAAAAAATTATGAAGCTGCTGGTGAAGCATTGACTGATATGCCACCAAGATCAGAAGAAGAGCTTGATCCTTACACTTTGCACAACCTTGCCTTGATGAACATGCAAACAAAAGCAACAGAAGGGTTTCAGAAGCTCCAGTTCTTGCTTCAGCAAAACACATTTCCTCCAGAAACATTTGGAAATTTGCTATTGCTTTATCTCAAACATGATTATTTGGATTTGGCTGCTGATGTTTTGGCAGAATATTCTGATTATACGTACAAGTATTTAACTCCATACATGTATGAATTCATTGATGCTGTGATTACCAAGCAGACGGCTGCAGAAGAAGCATTTAGGAAATTGGATGAAATGGCAAATCGTCATATTGACACCCTTCGAAAACTGACTAAGCAAGTGCAAGAAGCCAGAGATATGCATGATGAGGTGACAGTCAAAAAGGCTGTCAATGAGTATGATGAAGCACTCGAACAATATATTCCTGTGCTAATGCAGCAAGCTAAAATATACTGGGATAGAGACAATTATGCTGCTGTGGAACGAATATTTAGAAAATCTGTGGAATTTTGCAATGAGCATGATGTGTGGCGGTTGAATGTTGCTCATGTTTTGTTCATGCAGGAAAACAAGTTCAAAGAGGCGACTGGTTTTTATGAACCAATCGTCAAAAAGCATTATGATGCGATTTTAGATGTAGAAGCAGTTGTGTTAGCCAACCTATGTGTGTCTTACATCATGACCAGCCAGAACGAAGAAGCTGAAGAGCTAATGAGAAAGATCGAAAAAGAAGAGGAGCAGATGTCTTATGATGATCCAGATCGAAAAGTTTTTCATTTGTCTATCGTGAACATTGTGATTGGAACGTTGTATTGTGCAAAGGGAAACTACGACTTCGGTATTTCAAGGGTGATTAAAAGCTTGGAGCCATACAACAGAAAACTTGGGGTGGATACCTGGTTTTATGCCAAAAGATGCGTTTTGTCTCTTTTAGAGACATTGGCAAAGCAGATGATCTCCATACGCGATGCCATTTTGCATGACGTCATCCAGTTTCTTGAACATTGTGAGTTACACGGCAGAGACATCCAAGTTTCAAGTGGTTTGCCATCTCTTACCAATGGTCCTGCTGCACCAGATGGAAAAAAATGCGTTGCGTACGAAGCACGACTGTTGAAATCTCTCTTTCTAGAATACAGTGGTTGGCCGTAAGACTGCAGACTTATTAAGTGTCTGGATGTGCAGTGCTGATTCAAACCTGTTGCTTCATAAAGAGTTTAGTGATTTATGAAACCAATTCGCCTGCTGACGTGTGCAACACCAAGTTTTACCTCATGCATGGCATGTGAAATCTAAGCTATGTACGCATGGTTGCGCTGCTGTTTTGGCTTCAATCACCGAAATGATCCTCTTTCGCAAACCTCCAAGCGCAGCTATAAAAACTTAATTGACTTGTGTTCTGTTCAAGTGAATCTGCAGAGTTGCTACGTACGTAACCAGTGTTTTATGAAATATTTTGCTTTTCGCCGTTATCCACATAAATTTGTACACAGTACAGGAAAGCTGTAAAGGACGTTGGTTGCTGGTTATTCACTTGTAATACGCCAACTATTCCATGCGATCTGGGTGGACTAATGTTGACGGTTAGATCCATGTGTTGACTGGCGTTTTTGTCTTTCCGACTGGCCCGACACTGGAAATAAAAAACGCGTTGCGTAGCCTGCAATGTTATGATTGAAGTTATATTAAAGTGACACATGCGAGAGATATTTTTTCACAAAACTAATGGCTAGCTTCTTTCAATTTCTCGTTATTATCGTATCTACGTACGGATTGTATCATCAGCGAGCTCCCGTGGGCGCTTTCCTCTGACGTGCTCTCATCCTCAAAGCACACTTCGTAGAAATGTAGGTTTTTGCACATGATTTTTATTTTCTTTGTCTGTTTTGTTTTCAGTTTGCTCAATCTAGAGCTTTTCATTGGAGGCGTTTTATAACTACAAGTAAAAAGCTTGTATTGCACAAGCCACTACAATTCTGGTGTTGTTTGTGCATTATAATGCTTCGATAGGATTAAAGTCCAGGCCGAGATTCATTATACGCGCTTCTGTATTCCCTTCGCAGTCTGACGAGTGGTCAGCGGCACTCATCTCCACTTGTTTGTAGTCGGGAGAACTCCCGTAGCAAATGCTGCGTTAAGTAGCGAGCCTTGTGGCACCACCGCTCGCGAACCTTTTCGTTGCATTGAAGCGGAGCACGAGGCTGCATAGTGCATAGGCCACAAATGGCATTTTTCAAGTCTTTTGTATGACCCGAATAGGAAATGAATCCAGCCAAGTGGCGTGTTCTCAGCCACTATACCACACAGCCGGTTCGGATTCAAAGTTTGAAAAGGTAACCATCAAATGGCTACATGTTATGTTCTATCGTTCGGGAAGCTAATGAACAACAGTCAAAGGCGCAGCCAGGGGGGAGAGCTGAAGGGGCTCAAGCCCCTCCTTAGCAATCAGAATATTGATGTTTATTTTCTTAGTTTTTCACCATCATTGTAAGTCGAAATCGGGTGCATTGCAGAATGTTATTCGGCAGTACCACAAGGCGTAAACATAATTGTTATCAAGCCAGGCGGTTATGAATTTTCGAGATTTGAGAAATATGAAAGCAGCTTTCTTCATTCCTGCACGGTTTGTACTACCATCTATAGCAAGAGCTGGGTGTACCGTGCTCTGCTAGCGTGGTGTAGCAGACACATTTTGGTCTGTACATATTAAATGCTGTTTTCATATAAAGAAAACAAAAACTTAAACACTTAACGACAAACGTAAGCCTGGTCAAGGGCAACAAAAAGACTGCAACCAGTCGAGCACGAAAAACGTGACAAGCAAAATACCACGTTTGTACAAAACGATAAAAAAAATTCAGATAAAGTACTCAGAAATCAAAAGATTAGCTGTACGCAAACTAAATCAAATAAAATTTGATTTAGAAAAGCAAAGAACGAAAGACAAGGAAAAGAAACAAACTGAGCTGAGGAAGACCCAGAACAATGATGTTATGGAAAAGTACAGAAAAGAAAAAGACTTCACCAATGATGCGTGTAATGAGCATGACAAAAAAACCATAAAAACGCCTTATTAGGCAAGACCAATCAAATAACACTGATTGGGGAAATTCCTCATTAACATTCGTGACTATATCACAAGACTAATCACATGATGACCAATTAGGGAAATTCCACTAAAATAGGCTATAAAAGGACTGAT
>Ga0210059_1006923_pt1 | contig 18115 bp, 13 predicted proteins | sample Ectturendosymbi2_FD_188042 | JGI IMG/M metagenome (GOLD analysis project Ga0210059, IMG submission 188042) | Ecteinascidia turbinata endosymbiont from Florida, USA - Sample 2 (SPAdes) (version 2) | ecosystem: Host-associated > Tunicates > Ascidians > Unclassified | place: Key West, Florida... | reverse complement strand
ACAAAGTGGGGGCGATGCCAACTTGCTATTGCCTAACTTTTAGCCATGTCTTCCCAACTTTCAGTGCTTTCAAAGTTGTGTATCATGAACACCCTTTTGTATTTTCTCCTGCTATTTCAGTTTTGCCATAGTCTGAGGAACATATCCTTGGGTGACTGTATCTTAGGCAAATCAAACGTGATTATCACGGTTGGCTGATTAAGATGACGTCATCAGAGGGCCCCTTTTTATTCTTGCCTCGGGCCCCCCCAACCCTAAACCCACCACTGACTGTGACCCTCAGGTGTTGGAATCTTCCACAGGTGGGATAGCTGCTTGTTGACGAGCCTGGTGAACTCGCGGTCCCCGGTCTTGTGTGCCCCATTCTTAATAGCTGATCAATGTAAACAAAGAGTGGTCACTGTGTCATAGGATTGATGAATGGCCATTGCGGTTATCTAGTCAATGTCCAAACCCATTTATTACTTTTTGATAAGTGTTGTAAAGCAACAGTTGAGATCAAAAGAGTACAGTTAGGAAAACAAACAAACACAGAGCATGGTGAAGTAAATTTACCGATGAAAGCGCATGCCTTTGTACACAGATTAATTGAAGAGTTTTGGTGCGGACCTTTTAAGTCCCGCACGGGCCACTTTTTTACCCGAGTTTGCAACTTTTTGCAACTCCATAACTCGCCAACCGAAAGCATCTACGGATTCAGCAGGTCTTCTACATCAGATTGAAAAAAAAATTTGTTTGGGTTTGTGGTTCTCTTTTGGTGACGTCATAATGGGTGCATGTGTTCGCAACTTTTTGGCCAACTTTACCTGGCCCTGGGCGCCAACCCAATGAGACATTTCTTTAGCTCAAGTTTTTTTGGAAACTAGGCTGTGATCTGCGTTTTTAGAGCCCTTGATTGATTTTCTAGCGTATCTGGAGCAAAAATTAAGTGGCGCACGCCGGACTTAAAGGGAAACAAAATAAAAAAGTAAAAAATAACAAATACTAATTAATGAGATACAAAAGAAAAACAAAGCAAAATAGAAAAGACCATGGGCTGTAATTTCATGCCGAAAAAATGGGATGTGCACAGGAAACAACACAAAACGAAAAAGTAAATCAACATAAAAAATAAATAAAATCACAAAATCCTAGAACTCACAGTATTTTGTTCTGGATAAGTGAAATGTTGCTATAGTCCTTAATTATTTATCTTTTTCGTGTAGGAGGTAAAAGTGTTAATGCAGTCTGGTATTGAAGACCACACTTTTGGGCCAACAAATGTACGGGAACCTGTTACTCCTCACGTGTACATAACAACAATCAATGCTGTCAATTCATCGTTTGTTAAACAAAACTCTTGTTTCCAGTTTGCCTGTGAGCTTCAGTGATGGTGCACTTTCGGATGTGTTCAAGTATAAACTTGTCAAGAAATAAATGCCAGGCGTTTGCAGGACTTAAGCCTGTATGTTTCTATTCGCGTAACTCGTAGGGCTAGGACATTCCCTCAGGATATTGTCACCTGCAAGTCTGCCTGTGGACTGTCAGTGACTTGTATCTTCTTCCAGTGTTCCCTTTAAGAAAATTATACACTGAGCAAAATGTTTGTTTTAATGCGCATTCAAGTGCGCAGCCACCAGTACACGCAACTAGTGAAGCATATCAAGCGGTCAAAGATCTATGGCTATGCGATATATATCAGACATAGACCTGATTGGGAACACTGCATTCTTCCATTTAGCGCCATCCTTTGTAGTCAGTGGTGCCACTCCTAGTGTTTTTCCACTAGATCTAGTGTTTTTTCATTTCATCTAGTGCTCTAGTGCTTTTTTATGGCTATCTAGTGCTTTTTTATGTCTATCTAGTGTTTTTATGAGTGAGCTGAGTGCAATAAATTGCACAGTTTCGTGTAATTGCAACTGTAAATGAGACCTTTTGATTTAAAGCAATTGTATTTTGCTAGAAATTCTTCCTAATTCAATCTTAAATTACACAAGACAATATAATATGTTTTGAGTTAAACCGCTGCGTAGTCACTTGGTCATCTGTTAAAAGTTTCAGTGACCTGTACAAACAAACACCAGCGTTGGTGCCATCTCCCGTTTTCTTTGTCTCTGGTTTCCAATGAGTTTGCACAATGTCTGTGGTTGGCATTGCAACGCATTTTCTGTGCATTTTCACTGTGTGTTAGTTTGTTTTGTAATCTGGTGTTTTTTTGTGAATCTAGTGTTTTTTTATCATGAAATCCAGTACTTTTCGGTAACAAACAGAGTGGCAACACTGTTTGTAGTCAACGATGTATCATCGTCCTCATCACTTTCCAAATCACTTTGCAAACCAATCGCGCTTGGATCCCGGTTACCTAACACCAGGGGTGGAGTGATGCTGGGAAACATTAGACCTTTTTCTCTTGCAACTATCATCTCCAAGTTTTTTGAACATTACATCTTGTCCTGCATCTCACCAATTCTGACCACAACAGACAACTAGTTTGGCTTCAAGCCAAAACATGGCACTGACGTGTGTATTTGTTTTACTTAACTGTGTCGTATTATGTAAGCAAGAATACCCCAGGGTATTCAGATTTCTTAGATGCATCTAAAGCATTTGACAGAAGTAATCACAACCTGCTGTTTGCTAAACTAATTAAGGGGGGGTGGAGTATACATCACAACACTCTTGTGATGAAACAATGTACGAAATAATGGCCTTATATCGCGAATGCTGTTTTCCGAATTGTACAAAAATAATGGTGAATAAAGTTACTTTCGTAGGCTTTAGGAGGGCAAAAATTTTGCATAGTTTATATTCTTTCTTTGTTCTACTAATTCCAATGTCTATACTGTCCAGATCTCGGTTTTTCAAAGCATTTTAACAACTATCTGAAATCAGATTAATCACATTTTTTTCGTACCAATGTGAAACCAAGCTCAGATTCTTATTTTAGCTGCTTCTTTCTATAACACATCAATTGCGTTAACCTACCGTGTGCGACATGTAATTAATTTACTCCAAAATCAAAATACAAAATATCCATATAAGCAGGGGCGTACTGAGGTTAGATGCTGCCCGCCTGCCAGGGGCAAGAAACAAGTGTGGCGCCCCCTTATTCGAACCTATGGCTTTTCGGGAGAAAATGTGCTGTATTTAAGAAAGTACTTGCGACATTGTTGGGATATTTCGGCGACCCCAGTGATTCGGCGCCCGCAGGAGCGATATAGCGGCTTTCAGGCGCGATTTTGCGATACCTCGCGAACCACTGTAACTACGCCGACACGTAAGACATTGTAAAAAAGTTTTCAACGGTGGATCTTTTGAGTTCTTGATGGCGTATTTCTAACGTCAAACCAAGAAAAACCTTATTTTCGCGTAACCAAACAGTAGTGGTTTTTCATGAAAAGACCTGAGGAGAGAGAACCAAACACGTTAGAAAAATTAGTTCTGCATAAAAAGTGGGTCATTACCAGAGGTGTACAGGATCCGGATTTCAGGACTCGAATTCGGCAGGATTCAGCACATTTTGAACAAACCGGATCGGATCAGGACTACGTTTTTTTCAAGTATCAGGATAAGGATTTTCAAATTTCATTTTTGGAATTTGACGCCAACACAATCATAAAAAGAATTTTTGCAAAGATTTAAAGGATGTAACGTAGTTCACATCAACTGCAAATGTGTGAAAAAGACGCTTACACCGGACGTGCCGTGCACTGCAGGGCACCAAAGTTAGTCTTTATAGTAACTTTGCAGGGCACCAGTCCTCCGCCACAGCATCCCATCAGTCCACTATCAGGCTCAATACAACGTGATGTCAGATTACCTTTGTAAATTGTGAGTTGTCAAGGTTAGACATGTGGTGTTGCTGTGCCTATTTTGCTGTAATATCTATTTTGGTGTGCATCAATATCAGTTAGTGCCTCTTTACTTATCGGTTAGGTCTTAATTATCAGTTACTGTTAGTGGATGTAGCAAGTCTAGCAAGCTTACAGTAAGTTGTTTTGTGATTAGAAGTTTAATTGGTAATATTGCTTTCAGCTTCATGTTTCATTGCATGATCTTGGTTGACTGCATTTTCTGGATCTGAGTTTTATTGCCATTTTTGGTTATGTGTGGTTTTATTTTCCCAGTCTTGTATTTTGCAAAACTTTGCTTTTCAGAAAGAAAGTGGCTATAAGCACGGTGAGAGTGATCTGGTTAGAATAAAATGCTGACTTTGTTACTTTAACAGCAGCGTTGTGCTGGTATAGCGAATGCGTCTACGTCTGCTGTGTGAATGGTTTTCGCTTCGACTCTCACCTTGGCGCCTTTCATTTTGGTAGCAGTCTAATGCTTGCACTTGTCAAGGTACCACTTTTTTACTTTCTTCAAATGTTTCCAAACTTTTGTGTTCAGATTTACAGTTTTGGTTTGGGTTTAGGGTTTGGTGCATTAATACCAAACCTAGTGCACTCTACTACACACTAATCGTGTGTTACTCTTACTGTCAAGTTACAGGTGACGGATGAATAATTTTTCAAATACGAAGGTCCACTGACGAACCTGTAACCACTACGGACCTTTTAGAAACAAAAATTTTGAATAGTTGCACATTGATTAGTCAAATATGTTAACAGGATTTTTTCAGGATTCGGATTTCATAGTTGTGTTGCAAACAGGATTCGGATCAGGATCAGGATTCCTACCTCTTGGATCAGGACTGGAGTCGGACTCAAAAAAACGTGAGTCCGAACACCACTGGTCATTACCGAACCTTTAAAAAATTTAAGCAAAAAAAACTCAACATGTTACTTTGGATCCAAGGGGAAAAAACTTTTTTAGAAAGCATTTTTGTCATATTTACCCTGGATGGCCCTATCTCCAGTTCCAAACACCGGAAAAATCTTAAAATCGTAAGAATGTGTTGACTTCACGTCTTACAGCATCCCACCGATATTCAAGTAAAAATTGAGAGGGGAAAATCTATGGCAATTTAAAATATTGACAACAAGTTGACAAAAAATTTATCGGAAATTTTGACTCTTTTTTTTGTAGGATTTTTCGCGACCCTTCAAATAGTAAAGTCTAAAATACGCTATGGGCAAACGTTTTAGCATGAAAACCCAAGTGGAATTTTTTAAATTTCGAAAAAAATGCATTATTTTGCCCAAACCTTGCTTCTCGAAAGCAATGATGACTGACTTTTTTTGGTATTTGTGGTGGTTAGTTGTGGTCCTTGCAGGGAGTCCAAGTCAAAAAAGCACTTCAAAAAAGCTAACAGGTAAGTGTGAAGTCGATTTTTGATAATAACTGAAATTTGAAAAAAATACCAAAAATCGCTTACGAAAAAACAAAATAATTGGCATTTTGCTCAAGAATTTCAAATATCAACATATGTTTTTGGGGCTTACCGGAAATATCGCTCGAAAACCTTTCCGACAATGTCTTCATTGTCGACGTTGCTTCGGTGGTGCGAACCTCAAAGAAAGTCAAAAATTAGAAATAGTTGTACACTGCTCTGTAAGTCCTCTTTGTATTCGGTAGGTTGCCAAAGAAAACATATATCACTGAGCAATAGTAACAATACAAGCCAATGAGAATGAACTTGCTTGAACAAAATTTATAAACAGCAGATTTGTTTATTAAGTTCCATAGTTGTTGTTATATTGATTCAACTAACGGCATTATAATCAGCTTTAGTGTTCCACAAAAAAGCAAGGATTAAGTTGATGTCATGTAAGGAGATGACCAGTCACTTTCAAAACCATTTGCTGGACGATGTTTTTTGCAGGTTGTAGTTTTAATTGAAAAGAAAAAATATTCTGAAAAATAGACGTACTGCTTGAGCAGTTGCGAAAGACTTATCTCTGAAAGTAAAATTATGACTGTCAGTGGCATAACTAGAGGTTTGTTCCAGGAAGCGAATTTAGCTGAAAGGGGCCCACTGGCCAACACTCAGAAAAAACTTGAGAAATGATGTTTAATCCGAATGTGGATTGTGGATAGCTATACTAAAATCCCAAGTCCATACTTTGAAAAAAGCAAAAAAACAACAACCTACTGAAAACCACAAGAATATTAAAAGGGAAGTATGAGCTAAGTGGTGGCCCACATTTTACATTTAGCTTGTCAGGTGGGGCGATACGTCCTTCTGCTCCCCCGTCAGTTACGCCACTGATGACTGTAAGTCAACAGTTTATGGGCTTTGCTGTACTACTACTTTTGACCAAATTGACGCAGACCATGTTGCCTCTAATCAAAAGTACGTACTTTTCCTTTGCTTTTTCATAGTTCAGACACAAGTCCATATCACATTAGTCGAAGAACACAAGGGTACAGAAATTAAGTGATTATACTGTATATAACGTATCACAGGGCATGTATTCGTTGGTACGAGTAGTCAATCGTGAATAGGAAAACATCAGCAACTACTGCACTCGATCGTCGTACAAAAGCTGGACATAGTGAGAGTAATATGGAGATTTGTAAAATGCGTGGGACAATTGAAGTGAGTGGATGAAAAAAGAGCGTGAAGATGGGCATCGTTGAAAAAAAACAAGTCTTTTCTCATCAGGGCATCAAAAGTTCTGGCGAAATAGGTAACTTGATGTGGACGAACGCTTACATTCCTGGAGATGTAATGCAAAATTCCATAGGCTTGCTGTAAGCAACTCGGAAGCGCTTAGTACATACAATAGGTTCCCAACTTTTTTCGAAACTGGCGTCCCTTACATAAGAATAAAGTAACGTTCGCACCTCCTCGTTTTAAAAAAGCGAAGAAATCACAAAACAGTCCGATCTTGCAGTAGCCTATCTTATTTTTTGAATTACTTACTCACAATACATAAAACTGCTGACAACACAAAAGAAAACAATCAGTCGAACTGTTTAACTTTCATCCTTTACTGCTCATCACAAAAAAACAAGTGACTTTTTTGCTACTTCTCTGAAATTACCCGCTCATACCTTGGCACACAATTACTTGGAGTCACGCGCAAATGATTGGAGGGAACCAAACGGTGCCGATACGCACCATTGCAATGGGCACTAGAATAGATAGGGGCGTCGCGGTGCGCATATAATCGCATCACCGGCCATCTTCTGCGTCGCAATTGCAGCGTGGAGCATAAATATCAGTGCAGACATTCAACAATTTAAATTGTTAAATTAGTAACATTAGCTGGCATAACTAGGCTGGTTGATGTTTTTTTTAGTAATAGCACATGCAAGCTTTCATAAATCTCGTCTGTTTTGAAAAATATAACGTCCAAGAACATACTGTACAACTCTCACCCTCGTAAGTCGCATTTCGGATCCCCGAAAATCTTGTTTCGGACCCCCATGAGTCCGGGAACCCCCGGTTGGTAACCGCTGGTTTGGTACTTGGCTGTGGGTACTTGCATCATAATGGGCAGGCATATATTGGGATGCAATGCGCGCGAAACTGAGTGGTTTAACAGTAGAGCACTGAGCAAAGGTATCTCGAGAGCTTGTTTGCTGCACAATAAAGTAATTTCACTTGCCTGTTAGTGTCACTGTCATCCAACAGTGAGGCATGAAGTAATACAGCGCAAGATGTGTGACTTCGTAGAGCAAATTTCACACTGACGCTACGCGATTTAAGTATACAACTGGTGTTACAGGCTGTTTATGGTTTTTAGAGGGAACATACACCGACTGTCTCGTTACAGTTGAAAACAACTCCATGTTCAGCAGCATAATCACAACAAATATTCACAAGGCGTTGAAGACCACTAATGCTGGGACCAAACACTCTCACAGTGCATCTCGCTCCGGCCATGCTCAGCTGCATTGAAATTCATTAAAGTAAACAGCGAAAAAAACGGACTCGGAACTCCCTCCTGCCTTGCATCTTTGGTTACGGTGAAGGGGTCTGAAAGGCAGGTGTCCACTTCACTTGCGTAGTCACATTCCTATACCAACTCACCAGGAGCCTTACTATGCACATAGGTACATTGCGCTCAATTAATTTTGTGAACAAGGTTGTGGTTATTTCTGGCAAATGTCTTAGATACATGTAAAAGGCTGAAATACTCGAGTGCCCTTGTTAACATAATATGATGCCCTTTGTTTGAGCAAAAATACACGCATGTTCGTCTCATGTTGTGGCTTAAAGCTAAATTGATTTGTCATGGGTGCAGCAGTTAGATCTGGAGGACCTGAAGCGAGGTTGGGTTCACTCTAGGGATTGTATTGTCTTTCCAGCAAAAGCAAGAATTTCTGGCAACACAGTGTTTCCATTTTCAAGATTACTTGTTGGATTAAGTTTTAACAATGGAAAAGTCTTCCCTCTTACCTTTAGCAAACTATGTACGCCCGTAGTAACAATCAGTTGTGTGGGGAGGCGAGTGAGTCACGTGCTTCGCCTCCTCCTTTTTCGAAGTCCCCCTCGAGGTGTTTCGCGCGTAAATTTTCCTCATGTTTGGTGAAAAACTTATTATCCACTCGTAAATATATTCCGAAGCAGATCATAAATAAGTACTCTGCTTTCAAGGGGGCCCCCAACAGCATCTGCAATATGTAGGTATTTTGCTTTTAAAGGGGCCCCCAACCGCCACTGTAATGTGTAAGTACTCTGCTTTCAATGGGCTCCCACCAGCATCTCTAATGTGTAAATAAGGAAAAGCTTCAAACCAACCTCAATACCTTAAATAAACTGTGGCTTAAAATTTGATCCAAAAAGTTCTGAAAAGACCCTAACAAGTAAGAGCAAAAATTTATACCAAATGGTAATCTTTTCACTGTGAATGAAGCTTCTCATAATACAGCGTGGACGACTGTCAAAAATTGCTGTAGTGCATATGAAATCCTAAGTTTTGTTGTGTTCAAACATAGACCTGTTTTGCACTTCATTAATCTGTATCTACCTCAGTTTGCCTTTTAGATTAGTCCATTGTAAATTCCAGTCTAATATTCTTTGTTTATTAATACTGCATGTTCTTGAACTAAGTTAAAAGGATGAAATTTAAAACAAATTTAGCGTTTTAAATTTGCTCGGTTGTTGCCTGTGATTTCATGGAGTCCCTTAAGGACATGGCTGTGAACAAATTCAGGAAACCAAGCATTTCTTCAGGTGGGAAAGTGTGCTATGAACTTTTCTATTTTATTGATGGTGAATGTGGAGAAATGGGCGTAAAATGAAGAAGTTAGAGACGATGTCAACTTGCTATCGCTTAACTTTTATGTGTTGCTAGCTTTGTCGTCCCAACTTTCAGTGCTTTTGAAATTGTGTGCCATGAATGCCCTTTTGCATTTCTGTAATGTCAGTCATGCGTTGTCTCAGGAACGTATACTTGGGTGGCCCGCATATCCCCTTCCTAGGCTTGATCAAAAGGTCTTATCACGGTTAGCTAAGTATAATGACGTCATAACAGACTCCTTTTCAGCCTTGCCTCGTGCCCCTTGAACCTTTAGTCCGCCACCAGAAGCAATGTACCTGTTTTAAACACAGCTGTGTGACTGTGTAGGCTACTATAGACGTGCAGTAATAAATCAGCAGGAAATAGTGCTCAAAATGGCATCCACAAACTTTTCTAAAAGCATTTGATAGATAGCAAAAGATTCACAAGAGCAGCGATAGACGATCACAGCATTGCGGCAGCAGTGAAAAAATCACTAACAGCTATTAGTGTGGATACTACGCAAGCGATAGAGGTTTAGTAAGGATATAAATCAGCAGTATACTTAGTGCAAACTTCGAAACAAGATTGTTATTTCACTATTGAAAAGATAGGCTTTAAACTTAGCTTGTCTAAATACGCTTGATAACCATCTGCAACAATGGATTTTATTTCTTTAATGGAATTGTCTTTTGTACAGTCACTATCAAGACAGTTGTGACAGAATGATACTGCCGTGCATTTCAAAGTCGAACTGTCTACGAAGGATGGAACCTCCACATCAATCGGATGAACGGAATCAAAATTTGAGCATTCTTTTGAGGCATAAAAAGATGACTCTGAACCTAACATTTGTCGAGGCTGTAATGTGATTTTGTTCAAATATGTTTCATACTGATCTGCGTGGTGCCATAAATTGCAATTTGAACTCAGTTTGCTCTTTTCGCTGATGTAACTGTTCCTGTTCACAAGCAAATTATGTCCACTGTCCTCTTGTTTTCCTAATGAAACGCACTCGTGAACACTTGAGAAATTCGCAGGTTCAGGCTTAGTTGCCATTTTATGTGACTCACACAGCTGAACGATGTCTTCTGGTACTGTGTCAGAAGACAAAGACTCTTGCTCCAACATATGCGGCTCTTTGCTGATGGAAGTTTGCTTATCAGATCTTTCAATGTTTGGTTGTTGGCAGCAACACACGAGTCCACTCATACCTGGGTACGCTTCCACCAAAGCATTTTTAGTTGAGTCCTCATAGCATTTCGTTGCATAGCAACTTTTGTTTGTGGCCTGAGGCACTTCACTTTTACCAAGACGAAGCAGCGAAGTATCTGAAGTAAGAGTAGCGTTATCTAGCAAATTTTTCGAAATATATGAAATATTTTCGTAAGAGAATACTTGAATTTCAGGATGTGCAGTTATGTCTACTTTCTTTGCTTTGCAGAGTTTGTCACACACTTCAGTTGAAAGTGCTTTTCGTATCTCTTCGTCTTTCCGATTAACTGATTGAAGGAGAGTAAACGTGCTGATGGAGGGTGTATGCATTTTAACCTCGTCAAAAACTTCGAAAGAATCCAACGAAATGGTTTGCTTGTTATCCACTGTTCTACCATTTTCACAAAATTTCAATTCGTTGATTGCATGTTTGTCAACGTACTTCTCTGAATCTTCGCCATTCTTGCTCTTTACCGTTGTTTCGCACAACTTTGGTACTTGAAGTGCGGCTGAAAAATGATTGCTTTTCTCCTTCGATTTGTCAAGGACTCGTGGGATGGTTTGGATGATAGGCAGTGTTGTCTCAGACAGGTTATTCTGGAGCGGTGTTTCTTCTACCTCTTTTATATGAAAGTTTTGTGATTTGTGTGAGACAGTCTTTATGGACTGGACGCTGCTTTCACTGTAGTCGGTCCAGGATGGAGAGACCATGTAGTCGCTACCAACGCCTGAGTCGTGAGACAGCGTAGAATATCGAGTGGGCCGGGTTTCACCTGAGTTGCTTGAACAAAAGAAGATTTGAGATTTGCAGTAACCTGTTTCGTTGTTTTGGCGAGGAATATCGGTGCTCTTCGTTATTTGTAAATCAAAATCGACGTTACCTGAAAAAGGTACAGTAATAGAAACATGACTTTTCAATATCTATGAACAACTTTATGAAGAAAATTATTTAATATCTTGCAATCTATTTTGTTTTTTCAAAAAACAAGCAGTTTTTGTGAAATCTTTTCATGTAATGTGTATGGACAAATAAGATGAAAACTAATCAAAAAAATTTTCAAAACTCAACAGATTTCGGAAAAGCCTCTTCGGCATTTTGTTGAAACGTGATCATTTTTTGTTGCATCTTGAACATACCTACAAACACTTTTTTGATAGATCAATGCCGCATTTGGTGTCAAGCATTTGTGTTACTATGACCAGGGGCGTAACGAGGGGGGGAAAGGAGGCACAATTCCCCGGGAACCGAATCACTATGGGGGCGCCGAATGACTGCGGGGGGCGCCAAAAAATCCCAACAATGTCACAAATACTTTCTTCATTACAGCACATTTGCTTCCGAAAGACCTCAGATTCGAAAATGGAGACGCCAAACTTGTTTCTTGCTCCGGGCGCCATCTAACATCGTTACGCCCCTGTCTATGACACATTTACAAACGAATCTAAACGCAGCAAATTTGAGAAAGCACGAGATGCTCAACATTTTTGTCGCTATTTATATGCTCTTCCTCCCTCTAAATTACTGACTGAAGGGAAAGCTTCGAGGTAAAGTATAGATCGGTTCGAATTTAGAAGCAGGGTCTGTGGACTACAGGTTAACTTATTTTTTTGGTATAACATGCCCATCAGCTTTTGATATCAGCTGAAGCGGACGATAACTCAGACAATAACTCAGAAAAGGTACAAAAGCAGTGTAGAAGTGCTGCTGGTCAGTTACGTCAGAAAGATATAAAAATCAATTTAAAAATTATTGGTCCAACAAGTCTAGAAAGTTTATCACAATTCTAAACCAAGATAGCCACTGCCCATGTACTATGATATGACACATATTTCTTATAGAAACATAGTGTCGGACATTTTTAGAAGGCGTTGAAAGGTGAAAACAACGCCAGGTTATTAGGTTTATGCTTTAGATAGGATGACAAAACAAAAATAAGTTTAGCGTAAATTGGTCAAAATTGTCCAATAAAAACAACTTTGGTTCGGCTCTGGTGTTCTTACTTAGCTCACATCTTCGTTCCTCATAATTCAAGATGTCTGGGCACTCACGTTCATCGCATATTTGTTTTGACTGGTATTGTTCACAATCGGAGTTCATCACAATTTCCTAAATTGATAAACGATGATTAGTGCAAATATCCAAGAAAATCGTTACAATACAGATGCAACACAAAACATCTATTTGAATATTAGAAGCTATCTCAGAATGTTCTATGAAGGCGCGCAGATGATATTTCGTTGTTTTTCACAACAAAATATTGAACTGTTTTTATTGTACTGTTAGGGCAAGAGCTTTGTACATGTAATGTTTTAAGCAAAAAGGTAAAAACAATACATTTTTCAATGGCTAAAGGATTTAGCTGAGGCGTGGATGGTATTAGCATTTTTTCTCAAATTCTGACCAGTTACACTTGGAATGGTTGATGCGTAAGGTTATGTGGTGCAGCACCAGATCACTGGACTTAACGATTTTAACCACACCCGAATATTTCCATTTATTAAAAAAATTAACATGAAGTATTTTTTCCGTTGGTGAACTATGCAAGCCATGAATTGTTTTGTCTGGAGGTTGATTAACTAAGAGTAGAACTACAACAGCGTTAAAAATTGTTCAATTTAGTAATGTTTTGTAATTCGTTATTCGCAGGCTTGTCAATGGGTATGTCATTCCTATGGGAATCCCATGGGAAACGTCCCATGGGATGGGACAGCACACTTTTGTATTTCCCATGGGATTCAGAAACAGAATGAGAGTGCCAGAATGTTACTGAATTGTCATACTTGGACTATAGTTTCTGAATTTTAAAGTCAATAAATTTTGTCGTTTTGCATGTCTCTTTGTACATGTAGTCCTATTTAGTAGATACTAAACCTAGTCTTTCATAAATTTAATAATTTTAATTGAATTGTCTTCCATATTAATATTATAATAATGTAATGGGAATCCCATGGGATGGCACAGGCATAAATTACTATGGGATGGGACAGATAAATATGTCCCATGGACAACACTGCTTATTCGATTATTCCCACAAACTCCATGCTTGAATCCGGCACTGTATATGCCATGGATGCAAATCAGCCAATGCTAAATGAGAAAAAGCAACCTTTCACTTTCAGGGAGTGGAGTAGCGAAGCTAAGTGCCGCCCGGAGCCGACCATAAAAAGTGCCTCCCTTTCCGCCCCTAAAATTTGCATACGAGAATATAAAAGCCTTTTAAAGATATAGGAAATAATAAAGCATCTTGAAAAATCACACTCAAACACTCACAAACTGAAATGCATCTTGGTTTTCATTGTCGATTATGAGTCATGCTTTCTCTGCTTGTCGACACCTTTCTCATCATTACTCTTCCTATTTTTCTACTTTCTTTACATATGCATATATGGGCCCGGCATATTTCGTCAAATATTGCCCCCTGTTGGCCTTTATGCTCCGGCAAGCCGCACCATTAGGCTTTGATCGTTTACTCATTGCAGGAGATAAAAAAATTAAGTGCTGACGGTGTACCTACTTTACAGATATAAATACTTATGTACTCGCATGTTAAGTTCCTGTAATATAACCTATCTCCCGGCTTTAACTAAACAGTATATGCACTGCATATAGTAGGCCAGAGTTGTAAACGGGCCTCATTTTGAAGCCCGAACCCGTAATCGCAAGCCCGAACTCAGTCCGAGCCAGACATTTATTTTTGAAGTTCGATTTAGGCCCGAAAGCGAAATTTACGGAGTGAGTCAAGATATGCGCAACTGCGGGGTATCAAAAAACGTAGCGTACGGCAAAAGCTGCGGGTACATGGTTTTATCACACCCAAAATAGCAACCACCTTGACCAAAACATCGGCTTAAACAAGCACAAAGTTAGCTTTATAGTCAAAGATATTACTGCGGATTGTAATGTTTCTCAAGAAAAAATGAACTATCATAAAACTATTCACGATGCTGCTTTTGGCATGAAAGAAACTATCTACTATAAGATAGCGCTATAGGCATGAAAAGCCGGTTTGCAAGCCATCGTAGAGGCCCTGTCTTGGTCTTTTCACCCGTGGTAAAATTTCTCTCAGAGGAGAGGCCCTGTCTGAAGGGTTGGGCTTCTTTCAATTACGCGTGCATCGTGTTAGTCCTCAACTTCGTTCGTTACCAACAGACGTCTATTTCTAAAACTGATTACCACATCCTTTCATGTGGGACATCCATTTTTTATTGCTCAGCAGTGGTTACAACATCTTATAATCGCACTGAACAACTTTATTCAGTACAGCCATTGCCAAGTTGTGCAACTGTTTCGGCTAATGTTCCTTTCAAATAAAAACGTTCAGTCGTTCACCACAATAATACCTGAACATATCGTATGTCTTGCGTTATGCTTTCAGACTAAGGTTCACTGCGTCTGATTTATCAAAACAAGAGCAACACCTTTTATAAGCTTTTCTTGTTGAAATGACCATTCCTTTTTATGACTGCAAATGCTACGTGCATCGTTGAACAAAGGAGTCAAACGTTTTACGAAACTTATATTGCGTATCGGCTGGCACTGATTCACTACTCTACTTGCAGTTCAAGCCTACAATCTGAGCTCTAAATTACCCACGCAAACACACCAACTGATGTTCGACTCTAAGCCGAGCCTCACCAGTACCTTGTAAATTAGTACCGAGTCTTCTTGCCTGGCGTGTGGTATAAGGAAAACTGCGGAAACATCTCTCAAGTCCCATCGTTTTGGTTCTGTCTTGCCATCGGAGCACTTCAATGTAGGGCCAAGTGCGTGCGACTGATGCATGGGCATTCTGTGCATCACCCTGAAAAAACTCTTCGTAGGTGTCGTTGTGTGTGTGGTCTTGTGCACTGTTGGTATGAACTTATGCGTATGTTCTTGTATGCAGAGGCGTAACGAAAGGGGCAAGATTCACGGGCGCCAAATCACTGCGGGGTGGCGCCGAATGGCTGCGAGGGTGCCGAAAAGTCTCAACAATGTCACAAGTACTTTCTCCAATTCGGCAGATTTCCTTCTGAAAGACTTCAAGTTCGAACATGGGGGGCGCCAAACCTGGTTCTTGCCCCGGGCGCCATCTAACCTCGTTATGCCCCTGCTTGTATGTATCTTGTACTTACATTGGGTAATTATTTCATCGTTGTCAAACAATGGGATGAATCATAGCAGCAGCAGTTTGGTAAACTTTACAAATATTTTGACAAGTTATTTCGGCACTTTTGCGTGTGTGGATATTGAAACGTTGAAAATACATTTTGCTCATTTATTGTGCAGTTGTGTTTGATGAAAATCTAGTCAATCTTATTCGCAATGCAGAGAGACATAGTTTTATTCAAATCAGTGGTTTTGCGCTGTTTCTTCATGTACAACCTTGAAAAGTTAGGGTGTTTCAGGTTTTACTCTATTCGCGATGAATTATGTCTATATTGTTTGTGGCACTTGGAGCTTTAGGGGTGCTTTGCCAGTTTTTGTACGTGATTCCTGAATTGGAACAGGTTCATGACAAGAATGAATAATTAAAAAATTAAATTTTCGTGGTACCTTGCAGTTTGTAGGCAGTTTTTTATGCACGCAATATCCATGACGATTTTGAAAAAAACACTCAAGCCTTTGCCTTCAATTCTGTTGTTTCGATTCTTCCTAATTCCAACAGTTTATTACAGGGTTGGGCAAACTTCTTCAGTTATTTGCATAACACCATAAACACCAGCGAGTCGCAAAATCAGTTTGTAATGTCAATACAAATCTAGTAAAAAGTGTAAGTTTTACATAAAATAACCCACATTAATTGAAACACAGCATATGCATTATTTATCAGCATTAGGTTTTTGTTTGATTTGCTAGACTCAGACAATCTGTACTGTTCGTTGTCGAAACTGGGCGAATATATTGCTCCAGTTGTTCATTTCGTAGGGTTGTACGATGTTTTGATTTTACGAACTTCATTCCAGATAATGAAAATTCACAGCAATATATCGTGCTAAATACAGAAATAAGGCGTACACTGGTCTTTTAAGTTCTGGGTATTTACTTTCTGAAACCTGTCGCTAGAATTCAACTGTAGAGACTGTAGGGTGGCATTGGTTGAAATTTTTTAGAGTTTTTCGGTCAGTTTAACTTTTACAGAAGACAGGTTTGTAACAAACGGTTGGCGAACTGGACAGTCATCACCAATTACATATAACGTTGAAAGGATTTGCAAGTAATGCAAAGCATGGTTTTTACTCGCGCAGATTGTCAAATCTGGCTTGGAACTTCTCCAGTAGTCCTGAAACATATTTTTGTATTCGTCCACTTTGTGGTCTGCAACTGCCTTTTCGTGAAGAGTATTCGGTCCCATTCTGACGTTGGAAAATGACAGAATGTTTTTGATAATATATCTGTTTGAAAAAATTTGATTTTGTTCTAGAAACTTAAACAACCTAATTGAGCTTAAGGTTCACTGTCTTTGTTATCCAATGGTGTAGACTCCCTGGAAACTAACTTTATGAACTCGTGTATATATATTGAGAATTGAAACAAACATTTAAACATTAGGCACAACTCGCTGTCATTTTGAGATATTGTTAATCAGCTAGAAGAGCCACACAAAACATGTCCGCGAGCCGCAGTTTGTCCACCATTGGTTTATTATTTTTCAGCTTCAGAAAAGTTTGTTGCAAACATATCTGTTTCTCAATTGATCTTTTTTCAGGGTTTTACATTTGAAGTAATATTTCTGTACAGCGCTGTTTAGATGATAGCAATCGGAATTTCGGTAGTGTTGACGCTGCTGTAAGAATATATATTGCATTTCGGATCCAAAAAAAACCAAAAGAATTTTGTTTAATGTTTCCTTCACTTGCTGTTGACTAGGTCGTGAGTTTTCCCGGCTGCCGCAACAAGAAGTGACCGTGAAACTATCCGTCAAACTTCGTCGCAAGAATATCAAACAACGTTATGTGCTGCTTGTTTAACTGAAAACTGTAAAGAGCTGTTCTTTGTCTCAAATGTATAGCGCAGTTGTGTTAGCATCTAACAGTAAGTTGCATGCCAGCACGTGCTACTTCTTTGCAAAATTTGTGCACCAACATAAATCGCCAGCCGATTGAGCTAGACAGCTGGTCAAACCTTCGAAATATGCGGAAAGTCTTACAGTTTAAATTTTAAAAAATTGAGAAGTTTTGGACTTCGGTTTTTTTGCGGGTGACGTCAAAATTGGGGTAGGTTTTAGGCCATTTTGGCACAGCTTACCGGGCCCTGGGCCCCAACACCAAGAGCCAATTTTTGACTCAAGTTTTTAATTAAAAACTAGGCGATAATCTTAGTCATTAGAGCTCTTGATTGGCTTTCTAGCGTTTGTGGTTCAAAATTTATGGCTTAAAAACAACAAATCATATAATAAATCCCCTAGGTGGTTTATTTAACCCTTTGTTCATTTATTTTGCGGTTTTTGTAGTTTTCGGGTCATAACCTGCCAACTAATAACGCGAGAAGGCAATCGAGAGCTCTAAAGATGCGGATTTTCGCCTAGTTTTTTCTCAAAAAAAGAAATAAAAAATTACACCTTGTGGTTGGGGTGCATGGTCCGATGACTTAGACCAAAAAAGTCTAAACCTTACCACAAGAAACCTCAAATCCAAATCTTTCCAATTTAAAAAAATCAAAACTACATGACTTTCGGCAACTTTTGAGGGTTGAACAGCTCTCTTGCGCAATCGGCTGGCGAGGTATGGCTCGCCCAAATTGGAAAAGTCCCGGTAGTAAAAGGTTTAAGAGATCACTAGGGCAAGTTTTTGTTGCAGTAAAAAAGTGAGAAAGTTGTATTTAT
>Ga0210059_1006922_pt1 | contig 18116 bp, 10 predicted proteins | sample Ectturendosymbi2_FD_188042 | JGI IMG/M metagenome (GOLD analysis project Ga0210059, IMG submission 188042) | Ecteinascidia turbinata endosymbiont from Florida, USA - Sample 2 (SPAdes) (version 2) | ecosystem: Host-associated > Tunicates > Ascidians > Unclassified | place: Key West, Florida... | reverse complement strand
CCGCACCGGTGTCGGGCGTTTCCGATCCTGCTTGTACAAATGGGATATGGCCTCCTCTGCGGCCTGTGAGTGTGGCGCAGAAGAACAAACCGTCGGCCATGTTGTCCTCCAATGTCCAATCCATCGATTTCCTCATGGACTGCATGGCCTGACGGTTCTGGACGATGAGACAATCGAATGGCTGCTCAACACCTGTCCCGAGATCTAGTGCGGCCAAGCAGTAGATTGAACAACTAGCTCAAAAGAAGAAGTTGTATAACTTAATATGTCATTGTATTGACTTAAACTATCAGCACTCCAACTTAAAACGCAGGTGCAAAATACACTCAACGCTACGACCAAGCAATCGTAACTGCAACAATATCAGACTGCACGCTACAACCAAGGAGTAAAACACACTCAGCCCTACAACAGTGCAGTTTACAACCGTAAAAACAGTCTGTTCTGTACGAAACTCGCTTTGAATACCAGCAGTCGAGCCCATGCAGGTGTGCGCCTGGAATGCCGCATACCCATCACCCAGGGCACCTCTGGTTTGCCAGATACGAATAGCGAACACCCTGGTATGTCAGATGGAAGCAACAGGGGAGTAAAATTCACTCAACCCTGGAACAGCGCAGCTCACAACTGCAAAAGCAGTTTGCGGAAATGACTCTTCGAATACGAGAGCAGTCGAGTACATACATATGGCGTACACCTTCGGGCTGGAAAGTACAAAAGTATCTTTATAGCTTTTTCTGTGATTTTACCTTGATCGCATGATCTGGAAAATGTCACGTCATGTTCAGTTTCACAGGGTGTGTCGCACACCACACCCGGAGTATGCGACCCTGCTATCATCACTTCGCCTTCACGTCGGCCCCTGCAGAATAGTTTGTTCGTCTATAACGACACTTGCAAGTTTCCTTTATAGTTTGAAGTGTAGGCTTTCAAAAGCATTTTGCAAGGGCAGTTAACATGCAGCAACGGGCGTTAGTTGAGTGAGTCCATTTTTAAATATAATGCTTGCTTCATCAGAATGGGAGAACTATGCCATGAGAGTAAATAGGCCTTTGTGAACTTCTTTTGATGGTGATTTTTTGCGATGATTTTACACGTACCCAGATGCATGAAAGAACTATAAAACTTTGATTTCAAGGTTTGGCAAACTGAATCAAGCGGAGATTTTTTTATACGGTATCGATGTCACGTGACACTGCGCATCTTCAGTCATAAAATCTTATTCAAATAGAATTCAAACTCTGAAGTGCTGATGGGTTCTAGTATATCAGATCAGAAGGTTAACTGGGATTGCTTTCTTTTTGTAGCCCATGTTTCGTCATAATAACTTTCTGCGACGTGAAACCACATTCCATGCAATCAGTCCCGTCGCCACGGGGGGGCTTTGGTGGGCTTAGCCCCCCAAATTGAAACATGAAACACTGTACATCAGTGGAGTTTTTGTCAATTTTTAGAATGTCAAGTCCCCCCGCACAAACGCAAAGTCCCCCCTATTGAAGACTTTCTGGCGACGGTTCTGTATGCAGTGCTCGCATCCACTAAAATGTCTTCTGTGACGTGACGTCACACAGCGTGAACAGGAAGCCACCTGTCTATAAAAGGCGCAGTGCAGCACAAACAATGAGAGTGAACCTGGTCGATCTCTTATCGTTTGTGCTGCCGAAGCCTCCCGAGCCCTGCATTCCGGGTTCGAGTCTCCACAAAGCAAACGTTACACTCCCTTCACAACAAGTCTTCCAACGTTTTCGAATACACAACATATTCATCAGAAATGCTTTGTACGAATGAATGCAATTTAAGTGAGAATCAGGAAAGAGTAAGAACTACATGAACTAACGAAAGCGGGCAAACAACACAATAGAAATGTGAAGCAATAACATGATCGATATTCGATGACGTAACGAAACAATGTTGACGTCATAAAAGGAGAATCATTTTTTTAAATGATTAACTTTATCAAAACTTGCACGAACACCACGGCATGAAGTAACTGACTACGTAACTGCTGATTACGTCATTGATTAATGGGCAGAATCTGCAGCGACATGCCGTCATACATCTGACGTACAACTTCCTGCACACGATCGGTGACGTATTCGTACGCATCGAACCATGAAAGCATCGCTTCGCGATCGGCAGGAAGTGACGAAAGCACCGTTCGCCGGAACGTGCGTAGAACGAGGTCGACGCATTCCAGGTCGTGTGACTCGACCGTCAGACGTTTCAGGAATCTGGAATGTGATGATTGTTTAATCACAAAGAAGTCGCAGCACTCCAAGTGAAAAGAAAAAACGGCCACGCCCCAATTTTTAATATTTCATTCACAAATTCCAATCCTGTTGTTCCCTGTAAGCGGTAAAAAGCATTTTTTTGCAGATTACGTGTGGGAGAGTCGGACAAAAATAATTTTGCCAGACGTTTATTCTTTGTGACATTACGTAACAGTGATTATTTGTGACATAACAGAAAAAGATTAGTGCAAATTAAACAACGACGCAAAGTGAACAACGTTGAACAGGCAGCTATTTGTGAATTATTGTGTTTCACAACATCATGTATATTTGCAAGATGGAAAGCACAGACTGCCCGTCATATAAACAATGGACATATATTTCCAGTATACAATGGTCCCAAACAGTAAACACGTAAGTTGCAAATGCATCCGGGAAGCGATCGGCGCCTCATTCAACAAAGAAGCCTCAAAACTGACGAAGCTGAAGACTTCAAAGCAAAACTATTGTGAAATTGTTAACCAGCGATACAAATAGATTACATTAGGAACGAACTTGCTGAGGATGAAGATATTATTGTGTAGATACAGAACCGTAAGTCGGGCCGGTTCGCGCTTACGTTTGTCGAATCTTTCGGGCCTGTATGCAAATTTGTTTCGAAACGACGAGCACGTTTGTCGCCAGTTGCTGAAGCAATCGAGTTGACTAAATCTTCAATAAAAAACTGATTAATTGCGAATTCTTTAGTCACGTTCACTTTGCTACACCACCAATGACCCGCGGCTGCACCTATCTCGACTCACAATGTGGTTTTCGGGCCCAAATGGGGCTTCAAAAGTGAATGTCGGGTTGGGACTTGTGATTTCGGGCCCGGGCTTCAAAACGACGCCCCTTGCAACTCTGTGCAGGTACATAGGCCGATGTATGCGGACACGACCGGATGTGACATCACATCGATGTGTACTCTCTTTTTAATTTCCAGCGAGTGTACATTCTGACAACAACTCACCCCCCCTTGTCGATACGAACAAAGTCTCACTTACGTCGCCACTTCTTCCACGTCACTCTCGAGGGGTGGTCGGTTCGAATACTCTGCGAACCACTGACGAATCGACTCGCGCGCTTCTTCTGTCGTTGTGGCTCCACCTAGTGACGGGGGGGACGCACTTGGGGGGGAGTCGTCGTCGCGATCGACAAGTTCTAGAAACGAATGACGCAACAAAGCTGGGTCAGGTTAAAACGTTCGTCAACGGTGGTGGGTAGGGGTGGGGACGAAGCATCAGGAAGAACGAGTGTCTTTACGAAGGTGACAAACAAATGAATCTTGAACAAGATTTTAGGTCTGACAACCCGTAGTATTGCGTGAAAGCGATTTTCAATTAAAAATTGCTGATTAATTGAAACTCTTCATCTGTTGAGACGAGTTAATTTGAACAAAGATATGTGGAAGTTTGAATCATCGCAAAAAGATGAAAGCAGAGCCCAGTTGCCTGATTCCTCGAAAGCATACAGAAACCTGGAGTTTATAGTTGTTGTAAACCGGTAGGATGATGATGATGATGATTAAAAAGCAATCTACACCACAAACATATATGTGATGTACTTTGCAGTTAACCCAAATATGAAACAAACGACTTAAGAAGTCGAAAAGAATTTCTCACAAAAATAGACTTCCACCCAATCAGTAAAAGGCAAACGCAGTTACTTCAAGAACATTGGAATCGAACTAAAGTTGCATCTTTCAAAAAATCGTATTGTCCAAAGTTACACCAGCGCCTCACCATCTACATCGATCTCCGGCATGACCTTTGCACTTTCGCTTGCGTCACTTTTGGACGATTGTGACGCAGCTTCCCCATCTGCACGAGTCCTCCCCACGACTTTGAACATTTCCGTTATTCTCCTGCCGACTGTGGCAGAGCCAGGATTCGAACCACAATCCTTTGTACCTCTTTTGCTTCGATTCGAATGCTTTGCTCCGGTCGCACCTTTGGGGCGTCCCCTTCCTTTTTTTCCGGATCTCAGCGTAGACTTCGACGTTTGACAAGCGCCTGACGTCACAGACGAATTGGATCTATTCGGAAATGACGTTGCAGACTCGACGTTACCGGAAGCGGAAACAGAAGCCTGGAGGGAGTTGATAATAAAAGATCAAAGGACTAGTGATTGCGCTAAATGCTGGATAGGCTTTCCCACTCGCATGGTCACATTTGTTAAATGAAAATCTGAGGTCGAATATGAAAACCGTCACGTGACCAAACTAAAACACGAGTTGCTGCTTGTGAATAAATTTACTCAACTTTTCATCATTTAAATTCAAGGAAGTTTACTGGGAATTTGAGTTTTTCTCAAGGAAGTTTCGCTCAAATTGGTGTTGAAACGGAGTTAATAAACAACAGAACAGCAAAAAGTGCTTCAAAGTGCGTGGGATTATGTTGGAAATGTAGTTCGATCAATGTTGAGTTGTTGCAATGAGTTGAGTTTCGCGGGGACGCAACGTTCTCTTCGCGGCAAAAATGCGATGGAAAAAAAATTACGTTTGGACATCGCAGCGCCATCTTCTGGGCATTGATGTTCAATTCCACTTCCCGCCTGATGTCGTCCGGGAGTGCATCCAAAAAACTTTTTTCGTAAGTTTTCTGCAAAATAAGATAAATTTTTATCGGCCACGTTCATATAAAAACTCGCTGAAATCGCAGCTAGCTTCGTACTTTAAGTTTTTGTCCAAACCTGACATTAAAAATATAACCAGGGGAGCATTCTAGCAGGACATCGGCTCAGAATTGATTTCGTGTCCAAGCTGCGATCTTAAACGTACCAACGTTTACGGTAGTATGACGTCAACACTTACGTTTTCACATTTCATTGTCGAGGGCGTCTTTGATGACGTGTCTGCGACAACTTCCGCTGAAAAAATAAAAAACGTTTATAGCGACATCAAGTGTTAACGTTTTATAGCGACATCAAGTGTCTGCTTCAAATCATTTGACCCCCAAACAAGACCCGTTTGGCCTTCACCAGCTCATTGGCAGTGTTCAACATGGTCCGGTTTCCGGATTCCGATCCACCCGAATTTTGCAATTCAGAACCGGATCCGGATCGGATTTCGAAAAAACTCTACCAGATCAGATATAGTTATCCAAACTGCGTTAATCACTGCAGTGAAATCTTTGATCAGGGTTTGCTTGGTTATATACAAGATCGGATAAAATATTTGGACAGGTTTACTGGATCAGAATCGGACCGGATTACACAATAAAAACAATGGGTTGGATTAGGATTCCATAAATCTCTGATCCGTGCAACACTACCCGTTGTGGTCTCATCTGCACACCATTTAATCTTGCCAGCTCTGTGGCTGCCACAGTAAAGTTTAAAACATAAAATAACACAAAAACAATCATGTGTTAAATACCATCACACACGACGACCGGGCAATCACTGAACCTTCTCGAAACAAGTCTTGGCCACAAATGACCCTCAAATGTCCAACACTTTTTGCTTTTAAGTTGCACAGCAGCAACAAGCATGTTCAGAACACACACGGATGTACAGAGATACAGCAAACTGCTACAAGCATAAGCGCGATATGTTTAAATGAAACGTTTTTTTTATTTCAAGACGCATGAGATTTTTAAGACTTGATTGCTTCCGAAATGACAGAGGTTTGGACGTGATCGTCATTTCCGGCCACGAGCTCAAACCTCGATCTTGTGAACCACAGCCCTCCCCCCTCATATCACACCAAGCCCGGGCAAGAGCCAAAGATTCACGCCATGTCTGAATATAAAAGCTGGTACGTCATAAAGCACTTCGTCATCAACACTGGTGACCTCACCTGAAGTTCTGCTGGAGATGACAGAGTTGCTGTCAATGCTTCGTTCTTCAACTGAAGATAATTCGTTGGTGGATCTGCCAAAGAGATGATGGTTGAAAGATTAATGCTGTGCATGAAGTCCAACACTTATAGTTGGTGAAGTTAACAACACGTCACCTTAACACAGCGCAACACACAACACGACTGACGAAGCCCCCCCCAGGCCTGAGGGGAGCGATCTAGAAAGTTCGCAACACTGTTGATGACGTGACGGCCAACTTGGTTCATTTCGACCGACAGGTTCACGCCGATCCTTACACTTTCTATTCATCTCCAACGCGTGTGAAAATAAAAACGGCGTAGTTAAAGCGAAACAAAGGAAGAGAAACGAAGCGCGCGAGAAGTCATTTGATGGAAAAGGCGGTTTGGAGGCAAAGTGACGTCAGCATACTTTGAAAACCTATAGATTCTACGCAGCATTTGTCAAATCGCGTCACACAATGGAGTCGACGCATTCATCGCCAAATAAAGAATCAACAACTGACGTCATCGGTTGAACTTGTGCTTTCATGAAGAAAACGAACATCCGGGGAACTACCTGGAGCCGATGAAACGGTCCAATGAGGTTTCGGGTTCCTCTTTTTGGGCCGACGTTAGATTGGTCATTTGAATGCCAACCCCACGAAGGTCAGGGGGATTCACCTGATGCGAAACAAGTAATTCATGTCTTACGTCATCAGAAAAACTTTGATGTGACAACAAACCAGAATGAATGACTAACAAATACTCATTAGGAAACGGGTTAAAGGTCAAATGTGGGTTTCACGGAACATTCTACAATCGTTTATTCTGGGATCTACAATGATACAAATAAGAACTTGAATGCAAAGATTTAAAATCTACAAAAAAACTGCATTATCTTCGAAGATGTTAAATCTTTATTTCATTATGGTCTTGTGGATATCCGACCGATCACTTTGATCCACGACTCGAGTTAACAACTCCAGCAAAGCTCGATGGGCGTCACGCATCAGTTGGTTTGGCCTCAAATAAACACGTCTAGTCTCAACGCGACACAATTCTATTTGCACAAATATTTGCATACAGGGTTCCCACACATTTACAAAAACCATTTTCAATACCTTTTGAAAAATAAATGAAAAACTTTAATACTGTCACTATCTTCATTTTTCCAAAATTTTATTCATAGAACACAACGCAAAAACCATCCGCAAAACTGTCATCAGCGCTAAAGAGCAAAATTTGAATGAACAAATGGATGGATTTGGGACTTCCACACTTTTTCAATGCTTTAGGAACATTTTGGCCAAATTCAATACTTTTTCAAGGTCTTGAAAAGCGATTTCACAATTCAATAGTTTTTCAATACCGCGCGAGAATCCTGAAAAATCGATTCCGTCAATTTACAACACAAACCATGAAATGAAAATTGAAGGAAGCGGCCATATTAAAAAAACTACCTTCAATGACGTCATCAAACTCGAACCTTCGCGCGCTATGACGTCACAATCGGCGGTGCTGCTATCCAACGTCTTGCTCCGGGTAAGGGTCTGACAAACCCCGTGCCCCCCAAACTTGGTGGATTCCACAGGGGCGTCTGCTCGCCGGACCATGACCTTCAACGTGATCTTCTTCCCGGTCACGTGAGCTTTAGTTAATCTCTTGCTGACCTATCAGAGTCATCCACGTCAATCAGAACAGCTACGCAACAGTGGTCACGTGAACTTTACAACTGCTTTCTTTTCTAACACAACATCACGAACAAACAAATATGGCGGCGCATGATGCGACAATAAGCTCATGTGTTTTGGCAGTCACGCTTGAACAACTTTCAGACATTGCACTTGCAATAACAAATCAGGTAAACAATCAAAAAATCCAAGCGGCATTGTAAGTAGGTTTCCTTCTCAGACAGAAGTCTTCAAACTTTTTTGGCAGATGGCCACATAAGCTAATACACAACAGTTCGAGGACCGGACATCTTACGTAATATGATTGCTTCGGGATATGTTACATTTTACCAAATCAACAAATGTTTCGAGAATATAATTATTTTTTCATTATTGACAATGGCTTCGCGGGCCAGATTTGGCCCGTCGGCCGTACTTTGGAGACCCCTGTTCTGAGACAAAGAAAGCAAAATATGAGACAACCTGGCTGCTGGGAATTTATCAAAAACACGGCAACAGCGTTACGTTAGGTTTGAACACGTGGTGCGATGATCCTTGGCAGGACAGAAACCTGCAGTTTCTGGCATGGAACGAACTTTGTGCCAAGAAAGCGGCGTGAACCGCAAGTAATGTTGAAAAGAAACACACAGTGCCTGGCAGTTAAATGTCGGATGTTAAATACCTCTTCAGCAAGATTTGATAGAAAGGTTGATGTCTCTTCCCTCGTCGCCAACCTTATGCCGTAATTCACATCGGCTGAAACAGACTTGCGTTCTTTAGACTGGCAGACCTGAAACAAACAGTGTGAAAATTTTTAGAAACAGAGACAACCATCAGGCACTTGTCTTATCGAGGCCGAAAATCAGTGCTCTTTAACTTTTGCGGCAATTCGCCAACAAGGTTAGTTTCATTGCCGCTTGCTCAAGCAACTGCATTGCATCGAACGAAGGTGAAAGACACAACTTGTCTGCTTTCTGCACAAAGTACTCGAACCCACCTCACGCTTGTCAAGACCGCGACACAGGTCGAACAACTTCCTCCCAGTCTTGACCCCGAACTCCCGCCGCAAAGTGTCCAGTGAAATATTCTGCAGGTCGCCGCACGTGGGCGCACCGAGCTCGGTGAGTCGATTCGCTGCAAGTGAGAAGAGGAGACTGTGAGAAGCAGATCTGATGAATGTGAGAGGTAGGAGACACTTTTACTTCAGGAGCATTGCATAGAAAGCTAGGAGGATGCTGGTTAAACATCGAATCGCACATGGTTGAAGTCTTAAATTTCAGAATAATACTTTTCTAATATTTACCATTGTCAATGAGTAGAAAAAGTAAAGTTTTCAAAAATAAGTCAATCGGTAATTCACGCCACGATAAGATGCAGGAGTGCTTAACTGATCACGTGACCAAAATGCAACAGAGTGTGACGACAGACTCCACAACACGTGTAAACAAGAAAGACTCAGGCGAGTAATAATAGTGTTACGACAACAAACGAGCATTGTACACGTCACTCGCCTGTTGCGTAACCAACACCAGGCAGGTCCTTCACCGACTTGTCACGGATGAATGACCGCACTTGCTCCAAGGTCACTTCGAACTGGCCGTTCGGTTTGGCCCGTTTGGTGGCCATCCGCGCGATGGCGATGTTGGGCCCAACGCCTGAATGGATGTTGCAAGTTGTTCACCACATCTTGTCGGGTAACAACACAGAGTTACATTAACCTCGACCTCTGGATTTATTCTTCTTGTCACAGACCGAAATTTTTCAGTCAAAAAAAAAATATATATATACAGACTAGTGAATACTGTTACGGTGAGTTTTAGTACAGATATGAGACAAATGACCGAAACGTCTCAGCGAAATAAAAAACAGCTTGAGCTTACCTCAAACTTTGCAACGTGTTATTTGCAGCCAATCAAAACACATGGATCTTTTTCCGTTAAACATTAAATCCAAGCGCTTTTTTGGGGATTGATTAAATATGAAGTGTTTTAATCTTCCTGCTCTACATCAAACTTTCACGTTAACACATTTTTCTTACTTTTCAACCAACCAAAATTTTTAAGAATTGGAGCAGTTTCAGTCTCAAACTCAAACTGCTCCAAGAGCCAAATGAGGTCTTATAAAGTAATCCGGGGCCGCATTATGACGCTGACGCAACAATGGCGGTACCTGAACCACACCAGAAAGAGCTTGCGAAAGATATCACGAGTTATAGACAAATCATTTCTAACCGTCTCTACGTTCGTTTGAAAGGAAATTGTTCACTTGCTGGCCGAACACTTTTAAACACCGGTGAGTAAACTTGGTAACCCCCAAGTGTTGAATATTTGAAAATTCCCCTAAAGCATCGCGGGGCGAACAAAATGTCCTCGCGGGCCACATGCGGCCTGCGTGTTTGAGACCCCGCGTTAGACCCTGAGGAGCACAGGCACGAACCAGCCAATCACGCGGCAACCTCAACGCATTGCTCCTCTCACCGGCTGAAGCGTCACATCCGGTTGCTTCCTTGATCTTGCTGCGAATGTAGCCTGCGATGGTCATGGGTTCGATTCCCGTCTCAGCCACTAAATCTGTCACGTCCAGCAGCGCTTCGTCACAGCTGACCGCCTCAAAGTCACGCGTGTATGACGTCAGAATGGAGTAAAGCTTGCGTGACGCTTCCCGATACGCATCAAAGTCATAAGGGATTGCTCTGATGGTGCAAAAGCAATTTGTAAGAGATAACTTTTAAGAAATTACACATTTGCATGACGTATGCTTCTCCGATTGTGACATCACAGACAAAAAGCTGTAACGAAAAATAAAACATTCTCAAATTTATTACACACATGGCACTGCTTTGCACCGAACTACGTTTGCGAAAGAAAAACATTGAAAAATAAAGACAATATATTACAATCCATTCTTCAAAAGTTCTAGAAGTTTCGGGGTCGGACTCATACACGAACTAAGGCCCTACTAACGGCACAGCAGTCGACAAAATAGAAGCAGTTCCGTTAAACGTTCGAAAACTTGCTGCAAAGTGCAGCTAATTGTGATGAAACAAACAGTTCGGTGCGGTGCAATGTGCTCCACACCTCATCTTACTCATTATTATTACTAAATTTCAAAGACCGCTATGGAATCCAAGTAATTTAGAAGCGATGCAGGAACTTACACCAGTTCCGGACACAGCTCCTTCGCTTTGCCGTAAAACATTCCATTCTTTAAACCACGTGACCGCGCTTCGTAATTACATGACGCAATTTCCGAGAACGAGGGCACGACGTCATCTTCTTTGCGTTCTTCCGGTGGAAGTTGCGCACTTGAAAGAGTAAAATTGTTTCATTGCAAGCAGGAGTGAATACACGACAACTCCATAGTTAATGTTTGAGCTCATCACGTTTGCGTTTTGAAATGGTCGATTAAATATATCAGAGATAATCCAACACTTACAAATGTATTTAGAGACTCGACCTGCGAACAATACAGTTAAGAAATTAAAGAGAATGTTGTTTTGACTAAACCTTGGAATATCTTCGTCGTCGTCATCTCCACCATCAACGTCATCACTGGCGTCATTGTTTCCTTTCAACCGAGATTTCTTGCGATAGTAGTTGATCTCATAGTTCACGTCAGTACCCGGCCTTTTTCTAGTCGTTGCCGACGTGGAGGAGGAATGGTGGGTGACAGCCACAGGCAGACCCACCAAGTGGGGCCGTTTCATCAAACCCACAGACACGAAGAAGCAATCCATATCCACATGCATCACGTATTTGGCGGTGGAAGAGGGGTGGGGGGCTACACACAAAAAGAAATGAAGTCATCCAGAAAACCGCCACTTCTTCCTGCAGATCTCAATGAACGGAAGGACAGAGGCGGAGGACAAAGAAAATATTGTTTTATTTTGAGTTCATTCACGCATGACAAGTATGTCATGGTACAAAAACCTTTCGTGAATTCGCAGCATCGATGCGGAATTTTAGTTCTTCTTTTACGGCGCCTTTTTCTTTTAAAGTTCGATGCCACTCTACTGCACCGGTGAAGTTGATCGGCGAAACGTTTGCATTAAATGTGGTTTGCTTCATCTTCTGTGGCTGTTACATTGTTATCAATGCGATGGTGTTAATGACGACACAAAACGAAGACTTCGTTTGTTCCAACTTCAGCAAGCTCAACTACAATTATTCGATTTAGAAAATGCGCAATTACAACTGACTTACAATAACTTTGCCAAACTATGATTGTTTGTGCTTTTGACTTTGCAAGCCCAGCAGGCAAATGAACTAACCTTGACTCGTGGTTGTGAACTGTAGTAGTTCCTGCCTTCCAGAAAGTTCTACACCAGAATGTGACAGAGACCTGTTTGAAACAAAACAACATGAAAGCTGGAAGAAAACACAGGGTATCAAACGAAGTCAACCAGCCATAAATAAATATACTTCTTGACAGCACCTCGCAAGAAAGAGCAGTGTTTATGTCAGAAATAGTGAAAAATAAGCACAGGCAAAAAACCCAAACCTGACGTAATCGGCAAGTTCGGTTTTCCAGGTTGAGAGAAAGTGGAGGCGGGAATGGGAGTAGAAGTCAGACAAGAAGTTACTGCTCGTTGTAGCTGGAATCTTAGAGCTGCACATACAAAAAAACGGTTGAATTCAGTTTTTCACTGACTCACGGGCATTTTGGCCTGAACACAATCAACCAGGGCCTTGACATAAAATGAATACTGCCTTATGCAGCAACGTGCAACTGCATTTTACACGGGATTTACTTTGGTTTCGAAGCATCTCCTTGTTGCTGGATTTCAGGTTGTGGAAGCGAAGCGTCATTAACACTGTCATGCAGCTCATTCGATTCGGTTTGTTGAGCACTGGACGTTGCTATGAAGGAAATCCCTGATTCGTCGACGGTTGTTGCTGCGCAGGAAGTTTTTTGTTACTTATTTGCCGAAACTGAAATTCTTGACTGAATGTTTTTTTTGTTTACAGACAAACAAAAACTGTCGCACATCCAGGTAAACATGTTCACGTGGGTTAGGTACAGGAATAAGACACTTGAAAACTTTCGCCGTACTGTGACAGATGCTTTTTTTGGTGAAGACTAGATTTTAATGAAAAGTACTCCTTGATATTATGAGCTGTTGTTTGAGTTGAGTTGGTTGTGTTGGACTAACACACAGCAAGGCCAAACAAATTGCTAAGATGTGATTTAGTAATTGAAGTTATGAGGCAAAACAAGCAAATTCTCAGCTAGAGCTGAAATAAACTTTGAAAAATTGACATTTTTTACTCCAAAACATGTTTGACCTAGTTTTGCATGACTGGGCCACTGTAGTACTCACACTTCGGCGACTTTCGGGTTATTGTTGTGCACACTGCGCTCACATAAATAATAATAGCTGCAAATTTAGCGCAGCGGTTCAACCGATACAAAGTTATGCTTTTTTCCACTAAGTAAGCACCAGGATTTATTTAGTTTGCTATATGCATGAGCACTGGCTGTGCTCTTACGAGCTAAAAGAAATCACACTGGCATCCTCTACAGATCTTCCACACGCAACGCGTTCAACAACTGACGTTATTTAAAAACTCACTAACTTGCACTCTCTGCGCAAAATCCAGATAATTTTTTCTGTCCTTTTCCGAGTCCAGCTGCAGCAACTATGTACGAATGGATTGGCAGGAGTTTACTTTCCTTGATGCTGTCAGTAATCCACTCAGGTCGAATCACTTTCTGATTTGAACGAAATCGCTTTAACTTCGATTTTGGAAGATTCGTAGCAATCACATAGGTGGTGTTTGACCTGTTAAAATTAAAATAATAAACTGACACACGTTGATTTAATTCTTCAGAGCTTTTTAATTTCTTTTTCTGGCCAATTCGCGTGTGTCAAGTGGGATGGCATTCTGGAAGGGCACCGAACGATTGTTGAGCAGGCGTGATCATCTCCATTCACAAGAAGGAAAACATGAAGGAATGCACTGAAGAATTGGTCGATTCAGATGATCATCCTCATACATTAGGGAGACAGGAGGGAATGCACCAACTACTGGGGCATTCCCTTCTTAGCCTTCACGAAAAAGTGTGTGCCAAGTGCCTTGAAAAAAGTTGCCATGAAATAACTGAACCTACGCTGGTAGATACCCAGCCCTATTTTTGGCTGTTGCACCACAGACTAATTCTTCATTCATGCAAATGCCAATGATATCAACATAAGCATTCAATGCGACTGGCAATTTGATTGAACAGTTTCAGAATGGTCATTGAGTGATATTTTAGAAGTTTCCAGGGGTATGCGGTTGCTCCTTTAACATGATATTTGTGAATATTGATGCCACCGTTTACCTAGATCGAATGATAGCACTGCAAATATTCATCTGACATCATCCTTGTGAGTTTGAGATATAAGTGACAACATGCCCTTGGTCAAGGACAGTTCTACACAGTCAAGTGAATTACGACATCTAGTGAAAGGTGTGCTTGCACAATTACACATCACTGTGTGCTTACCATAGTGCTGTTTGAATATTACTGTCCGACCAGGGCAGGCTCGTGATAAAATTGTATTTGTACTTTAATTATGAATTGATATAAGACTTACTGTTTAAAAATTCAGTTAGTAACTTTATTGGCGCAGATCCCTGTGAAAAAAAGAAATTCCATTTACTTTCAAAGGAGAGTTGGTTTAAATCATTAGCTTAACTGCAAAACATCATCCAGACTGACATAGTTTTTTTAGAAGTTTTCAAAAGATGTTAGTGGCATGACATCTAAACTCAGTTTAGCTTTTTCAAAATCTTTGACATAATTGCAAGTTATTTATTGAAAAGAACTGAATCTACCTAGTAGCAGTGTTTGTCAAACTAAAACAACCAAATTATATTGATAAACAAAGGTCAACAGAAATACTAGAGTAACATTTTAAGCAAGCTCAACGTACATGAGCTTGGATACTGCATAACAGCAAACATATCATAAACTTTATAGTTTTTGTAAAATTACAAAGATGTTTGCAGTACTTACATTGAATAATATAGATGAAATTTCCCACCATGTTCAACCATCAATTTTTTCAAATCATCTGATGATGGAATTGTATAACCAGTCACGTATATGGAGACTTTATCAAACAGTGATGAAATCTGTTGTCCATTTTTCTTGGCTTCAAATTGCTGATCAAGTTTTTGGATTTTTGCATTCATATAACCACCCAAACTGCCCCATCCATTGTCACCACAGATTCTGAATTGACCTCTACCACCCATGCTCACGCAGCACAACTACAAACAAGTGAGTATCATCTCACATACATCTCTAAACTTCCAAATACTAAAAAGTGACAAAACAAAAAACAACTTGCTGTTTCTACTGTTCTAGTTAAACACAAGAAAGTAAACATGACACCTTTGAACAATACACATTGATTCATTTTGTTTTCATGGTGGCAAACTTGTGTCATTACCTTACACTTCTTGTACCAAGTAAATACCAACTCATTGAACTCATGCTTTGTAGCATGATGCTACAAATCTTATGTACGATGATTCTTTATTTCTGTTATAGTGTTAGTGTGGCCATGGGCCATTCCGATTCCTGTTGCAGCTGTTAGCGCCAATGTCTTTTTCAGCATTAAAGGAGCATTTTTATTACTGTATAGCATAACAACATATTTTTCAAAGCTTTTAATACCCTTACATTTTAGATCAATGAGGTATTTTTATCATGTAAAAGAAAATATTCAGGAAATCACCATTTTTGGCTTATGTGTTAGAAATGATTTGCAGGCCAATTTGCACATCACTGTCAATATAGGGTCAATAGGCTGGGGCACCTTCTTGAATGTCAGCCTTCTTGGCTGTTGGGGCATCTTCTTAGCTATCATCCTTGCCAATTGAGGCGATTGGATATGCACTAAACAAACAAGAATTCATGGATGCCGTCTGTATGAGATATGGATGGAAGGTGAAAGGCATACCCAACCACTGTGCCTGCGGAGAAACAAACTCTGTGGATCACAGCCTTATATGTAAACTGGGTGGTTACACCTCAATGAGGCACAATTCAGTGAGAGACTCTGAGGCACAGAAAATGAGGGAGGTATGTAGAGACGTTCAGATCGAAACCACACTTCTGCCAATCAACGAAAATGATTTTAAGTCAATACAGCTAACAATGCAAGGTTGGATATTTCTGCGAGAGGACAGGGGAATAAATGTGAGAAGACATTCTTTGACATAAGGATCACACATCCTACCTCAGTCTTGTTCTGGGAAGTCCCTAGCAGAGATCTACCAACAACATGAAAAAGAGAAGGATAAATACAACCAAGGAGTGATTGAGAATTCTTCATTCAATCCCCTGGTCTTTATAACAAGTGGTGGGGTGGTGCCGTCAGCTTAAAAAAAGCTGAAAAATGCAGGAAGCCATATGCAGCTGTCATAACTTACATTAGAACAAACCTCAGATTTGTTCTTTTGTTGAGCACCCTTGCTGCAATACGAGGTTTTCGAGGCAAACGAAGCAAAGTTCACCTCCAGGATCTCACACACATTGACTTCATTTCAATTCCGAGGTCCACAATCATGTAAAGCTGAATTACGATGTCAATCTTCTTCTTTCATTTGAGCAAGTTCTTCTTTGATCCACTGCTTGGCTGTGCTAGATTTCAGGGCAGGTGTTGAGCAGCCATTTGTGTCAATGACATGATGCCAATGACATGTGTCAATGACATGATGTGTCAATGGCATAACAGTGTCAATGACATGATGGCGTCAATGACATGATGTCAATCATATTTCTGCAATAGGTAGAAAAATTTCATAAGTCATGACAAATATTATCTTTTCTAGAACAAATACTCTGCTCATTATTTAAACTTATTTTGTTTTTCATGTACCCAACACGTATTGGATTAATGTTTGCTGGTGAACTTACTGTAATCTGTCTATACCTTTGTCTTTTCAACCTCATTTAGTGACACCTACGACTACGTCTGGTGGGATATACATTCATTGGTGGTGAACATCCCACGATGGTCTGTGGGTAATTGTGTTACTTCTTCACGATTTCTGTGGATAAACAATGGTTTTTGTCCAGGCTACTTGCTTCCGCAATGAAATGTTGTGTTTTAATGCATCACTCTCTGCCTTGTATCCCCTATTGTTCTTTATTTCCTTCATCTATGTCCATGCTGCACCTCTTCATCTATACCAGGGGTTCCCAACCTTTCTCTTACCATGTATCCCTACAGTATTTTAACAGATAAGCATGTACCCCTTCAGCATTTCGACAGATGAACATGTACCCCTAAAATTTCTTATGACAAAATATTTCATCATGGTTATTGTTATTCATAGATATATTCAACAATAAGCATACAATGACTTTTGAAAATAATATCAACTGACATATGTATAAATATTTGGAAATAAATAATATGTAAATATATTTTTATCTCCTTTTGCTAACTTTAAATGTACCCCTTCAGATAGGCAAATGTATCCTTGGGGGTGCATGTACCCCAGGTTGGGAACCGCTGATCTATACATACCTCAACTCTTCGCCCATTGCTTGTCCACCCCCCTTACAAAAACAGTATCGGCAGCCTTCTATCTTGGCCACAAGGAAGCTAAACGGGAGCTTAAAGCCAAATACAACAACAAAACCCTACCCTTCTGCTCTGAGTCCAAATACCTCGGAGTAATGTTGGACAGGTCGCTCATGTATGGCTGACACCTTGAGTCACTTCGCAAGAAGCTGACATCACGCGTCACGCTCCTGAGGTGGCTTGCTGGCTCTGGCTGGGGTGCTGGAACAACAACTCTGCGAATAACCACCCTAGCCCTGGTCCATTCAACCGCAGAGTATTGCGTGCCTGTCTGGTGCCGCAGTGCGCATACCCGCCTCATTGACATTTTGCGAATTGTGACTGGATGCCTACGTCATACACCAGCAGAAAACCTTCCAATCCTCACAGGCATCCAACCTACTGAGCTTCGTCGCAATGGAGCCACACTGTCTCTAGCGCGTTGTGCAATTAAGCCAAGACATCTGCTCAACTCAGCACTCACCCGTCCATTGAGTGCAAATGCATGGCGCCTCAAACAGAGACACCCATTTGTACCTGCCACACAACATCTCATCAGTTCATCTGACAACAACATACGTGCGGCACAGTGGGCGGATCGCCAATGAAAAGCGGAGTGGGCAGACAATCCCACCAGCCTCTGCATTTTCATCCCTGACACCGGCACCCACCTCCCTGGAATGAACAGCCTGGGTCCGGCTTAACCGCCTCCACACCAGTGTTGAACGTTTCCGATTCCTGCTTGTATAAATGGGGTATGGCCTCTTCTGCGGCCTGTGAGTGTGGCGCAGAAGAACAAATTGTCGACCATT
>Ga0210059_1006921_pt1 | contig 18119 bp, 10 predicted proteins | sample Ectturendosymbi2_FD_188042 | JGI IMG/M metagenome (GOLD analysis project Ga0210059, IMG submission 188042) | Ecteinascidia turbinata endosymbiont from Florida, USA - Sample 2 (SPAdes) (version 2) | ecosystem: Host-associated > Tunicates > Ascidians > Unclassified | place: Key West, Florida... | reverse complement strand
GTATGGTAAAGTAACGCCGTTATGCCCGCAATTTGTTTTCCTCAGAAAAACATCGAATCCGTGAAACTAAACCCTGTTTATTTCACGAGGTGAACTCTGTTCACTCACTCATCAAACAACGAAGACAATATAATTAAAGGTAAAGACAATGTATATGAAATAACATTTCTCTAAACAATCATGTTATGCATGCGTTATGTTCTTTTCAGAGTACGACAACTGTATCGTGCTACACTAGAACTGTGAAACTCTTCTTCACAGAACATAACTAGAAGATGATAAGGTTTTAATAATTGCCATCAAAGATAAAAACATCCAACCGTATTATCCTTTCAAGCCTTGAAGCTCGGCTTAGAAAACAAGCCTGACATCTGAACTTTACCGAAGACTGATCCGTAACAATTAAGTACGTTACTTTTCACGTTGCTAAAAATAAAGAAGTTGCAATTAAGTTTGTCTGTGTTAAGATTCCGGGTAACTCACATTCAGGCAAGGTTAAGTGAACTTAAGCTTTCATGATAATCTAGTCTTGGTAAATATCGTCGCACCCATTAGAAATACGATGTACCTAAAACGGTTTCGGTCTTTTGTTTATGTGTAAACCACGTGTAACCAAAAAACTTGAAATTACACCTTAAACCCAAAACGAAAAAAATTTTTTTCAATCTCAACTAGAAGACTTGCTGAATCCGCAGATGGTTTGAACAGTTTTCTAGATCAATCGGCTGGCGAGTTATAGCGTTGCAAACCTTCGCCAAAATTTTGGCGGGTGCGGGACTTCAAGGGTTGGCGTAGTTATGTTTTTGGCTTCAGATCTGGTTCCAGCATCCCAAAACTTTTGGCTCCGGCTCCAAAATGGTTTGGTCAATTGAAAACTGAAAAGCATTGAAACATTGTCTTATTTGTACAGTTGTATTATTACACCAGCATAGATGCGTTTGTGGATAGTGGGATAGGTACAAGAAAGTTTGAGAAACCCTGATCTACACAAAGGAGCATGGACGTCGGAAAGATTTTTTTCAGGGGTGAAAAATAGTAGATCTTGCCGGGTGGTGGCCAAACGCATTTTTCCAGGAATGGGCCAACAGTGGTGAAATTTCATTTTACCAACTCAAAACTACGGGGCAAACATTTTTCTACTAAAAAGAATATCAAATTTCAAAATTCAGGGGGTCTTGTCACGCTTTTTCGTTCGTTGATATTCTGTAGCTAAGTTGTGTTATCCTATCTTTGCTGGCTGATCATATCAAGCATGTTGTTAATTTCATTCAAAACATGGCCAATTGGCCTGCCGTACCCGCGGTACGTTCCTGGCCAGAGATCTCTTTTGAGGAGGTATTGAGTGGATGTATTAGGTGTGTAGCGACGGGAATCGCGGTTTTGAAACTACTTGTGTTGACAAGATTGGCCACCAATACCAGAGGTGAATTTTCATTTTCGGGGTCCTAGGCTATTTCAAATTAGGGGCCCTGCTGGAAGGTTCACGACGACTGATGTCATACAACTTAGCACTACAAGTGCTCGCTGCATTTACTGAACAAGTTGTTCCAATTCATAACCTTTATACACTTTATTCTGAATTCCCTCGATATTAGGAACAAAAACAGTCATAATGAAGCTAACGAAAAAGCCAGCAGTGAAGTTATCTGACAACACTCCCGTTACATATTTATTGAGCTCCCTGTGCAATTGCACGGTTTTCAAGTGTCATGAGCTGGCTATGAATAAAGCACCTGTACTTTTTACGACACCTAACACAGCCTATTACTGTACATAGTCGGCGATCGACGGGACTTTTGTCTGAAAAATCGCCGAAAATTTTGTGATAATTTATCTTTCTAGCAAAGCGTGTTTAGCAGCATACAGAATACCAAGGCTTTGCAACATGCCTCCCCTCGAAACAAATCTGCTAAGAATTTTGTAGTAATATTCAACTTTTAGAAAATAAACGGTAGGAACAGTCGAACTCGAAATCGTCAGTAACTGACGACGTCATTAACTGGCCCCTCCCGAACAAAATTCTTGGAGGAACTAAAGATACACTGAGACTGGTTCTTTCACACCTCCGTGCCTCAATGACTAATAGTTAGTCAGAGCAGATTGTGTGATCTAGCTTGGACGAGGAAAGGAGCATTTTTATGTAATTAAACGGGAAAAGGCTGGATATATCAATGTTTCGATGGAATTGTGTTTTTCGAACACAAGTGATACATGACTCGCATTAATAAATTAAATGTGCTTCTTTTCAAAAGAAATTGTGGTTTGCAGTTGCAATATATTGTTTGTTTTTTTCTAAGATGTACAATTTTGTCAGGCAACACTATGTAGGCCTATAAATTATGAGCACGTCGTTATTTGAACGTTTTGGTATTCTTCATAATAAAAATAAATGAGTATAGAAGTATGTTATGGAGCTTATGGATAAATTATATTTTATATGCTGAAAATTCGAAGCAAAAACAAACACTAATATTTTCCGTTTTAAAACATTTGTTTTCAATGTTCTAACTTTCGTAAAAGTTGTGCCTATATATAATACATACATTAATTATTAGAAAGGGGGCACAATTCAACTTTGTCATTGGCGCCGTTTCGCACAGATACGCCACTGCATTTTGCGCCATTAAATATCTGCAGCCTTAGCTACAGTGCAGGCTGGTCTTGCCTTTACCACGTATCGACCCGGGCTGAACGAAAGTACCTCGATGACCTCGTGTAATCTGAAAGAGCATTCAGGTAGTTTTTCCACACGTTGTACGTAACAATAACCAAGTCTCAACGCCACAAAAAGAGAACGCTCATCGTCATTCACTTCAATTCTTTGCGCTCATTCTTCTACATCACGGGTCGCCAAACTACGCCCATGGGCCAAATAAATAATGAAAAATTAATTGACGAAAACTTTTTGATTAGGAAGAATGCGACATATCCCGAAACAATTACATAACGTAAGGTGTCCGACCCTAGCACTGTTGTGTAATAACGTATGTGGGCCTCGGATGAAAAAGTTTGGAGGCCCCTATTCTATACAGATCTTTTGTTAGCGGCATAGTAAAAAAAAACACGAGTTGAACCAAAACAAAATAAAGTATAATTGCTTACAAAAATGCTGGAAATCGTCCTTACTCCGGACATTTTGGAGCCCTCCAAAGTCGGGGGCCCTAGGCTTAAGCCTTTTTAGCCTAATGGTAAATCCGTGCCTGTCCTCTGCGGTCTAGTGGTTATGATCCTTTTCCACAGTGAGACTGAGTTGTACGTAAAAGAGCATCTTTATTTTTTGCAGACTCGGACAAACTCAAACAGGTTTGAAACAGTAGATGCGAACAGAAACTCGAGACGTCTCGAAATCGAACGATAATGCTGGCTCTCACCTTTCCAGCGCGTTTTATTAATTTGTATGGTATATGGCTGGTGGCGTTTTATAACTGCAGTGGTCTTGTAGAGCCATGACTGAGTTTTGTACAATGTCCGATATCATTTGGCTAGGTTGGTTTTTGTGTTCTGGGTGTGTTAGCTGCAGTTCTTTTGCACACCGTGCGCCTGGTAAGGCTACAGTATCAGTTCACAAGGTCTCGATAAGACCCGGCGAGAGTCGAACGCCCGACCCACCAGCACCGAACGCACTTACCACTAGACCGCAGGCTGATCCTCTCTAGAGCGTGTCGAGGCTCGTATAATGGGCGTATCGCGCACGAGGTGCGATTAAATGATTTGCGCTGCAATCTCAGGAACCAAGCTGTGGGGAGAAACCAGTGCCCGCTGCAATTGTTACGGAGATGTCCATGGAACGGTCATAGAAAGTCTCTGTTGGAGAGGTGAAACTGGGTGGCATACCTCCAGACACCTGTATTGGCATTACCCCTTCGGGCCTCGCTATTTTCTCATCACTCATGATTTCTATCATTATTACTTGATCACCCTCCTCAAACATTTCTGCACATGCCGCTGAATGGTGTCCCGCAAAAGGGCTTCCAATCGGGCCCCGCACTTGTTAAGGCCGGCCCTGGATAAGAACGTATTTGTATTTGAAACATCATGAAGGTTACGAGTTTTTTACCTAAAGCAGTGCTATTCCAAAATGTTATGAAAAAGCACAGTTCATCAGGCTTCACATCTGTCATGACAACCGTCTGAATTAATTTTCTGTTAGCGTATTCACGCCACAATCATGGGAGTCAGAAGGTGGGCAAGGCATCCCTGGATTTTGGAATTCTAAGAAAAAGGCTGTTTTATTAGTTTCGAGTGGAAAAAACAAATTTCACCACTTTTGGCCCACCCCTGGAAAAATTTTGGAAAAATCTCCTGGCTGGTGGCCCCCCTGGAAAAAATCCCTCCGACGCCTATGGCCACAGTGTTGCTAAGTTTCAAGATGAGCATGGTTTTACCCGCGAAGAACCAGTGTATTTTGCCACAAAAAGCAGGAACACTTGTTGCAATAAATTAAAATAGCAAATGAATCAAGTGGGCTTGTCAATTCCTCAGAAGATGGCGAAACATTTTAGCACAGCTCTGAAACGAATGAGCAAATCTTGATGAAGCAAACGGAATCCGCTTTTCAGGAATGCTGCAGCAGAAGACCTGCACAGTCAAAAAAATAATGACAATGTACACAAAAACAGCTTGCCATTCAACTGCATCTCTGAAGTCTAAATCAGACAGAAACGTCTGTCGGGAGTTTCTCGTATCTGCTGAAACGTGATCAGCACTTACGTTTATTGACTCACGTTCGAGAAGCGGCTACGACGCTAGTTGTGCAACAATCTTTTTGGATATAAACAAAAGGCTTGCATTTCCCTAAAATGGATGAAAAAGTTAGATTTTGTAAAGTGTAAAGCCAAGCAAGTAAGTGGGTTCTTTCATCCTTTTTTGTGACTCAAACTACGAAATAACAGAAATGCGTTTAAAAAAAACAAACATCAAAGGACAGAAGGATTAATTGGATGCTATTGCGAGTAACAATAAATAATACGAAAAACAACTAGTATGACTTAGAGATTCTGCAAATTGACGTGAACTACCTATTTTTGACACAAAGGCTGGCGAAAGACCTGATAGGCCAACTACTCAGCCAGCCCGATTACGGCGTTTAAATTAATACTAAATTGAAGGCGTTTCAAGCGAAAGGGAAAACTGAAGTGACAAAATGAAATAATCTAAACATCAGGCAGAAATTAGCAACAAAGCACATGATAAAAAAAAAAAAACACAGAGGGGTGAAAAGCGCGCCTACGTGCAGGAACGGGGGTGAGCACTTGGAAGAGCAAAATGTGGGCTACTACAAATACAAGAGAAGGTACTTCATGTACAAAATTGCAGAAAAACCCAGAGGAAACGTGTGAGCGAAGAATAAAAGGGTGGGTTGGCAAGAGAACAAGATATTTTTGTATTGTTTTCCAAATAAAGAAAGTTAAAGGAGACTGCAAACTTTCAGAAATTTCAGAGAAAAAAGCCGACCCAGAGATGTTTTTATTCTGGGTGAATGGCATTTTTGCGAAGAAGCAAGCCTTGTTTTCTAATTGTGAACTGATACCATCTTGCAAATGTAATTGTCCAAGCGTTCAGACAGTTCAGAATTAGGAAAGAGTACACAAATTTGGCAACTGATAAATCAGGAATTTAAAAAATTCGGTACTTTTGGATTGAGAACATCTGTTTTAGTTTTGTAGTAAAGTAATTAAGGGTGCTTAGAATAGAGAATGTAAGTTTTATTTTTTGTTACAATCAAACAAACAAGAAGTAAGAGAAAATTGCAACGCAATTAAAAGAATTAAGTTCTGGCTTCATGCGGAGTTCAGCGCTAGACGTGCTAATCCCTGGTCGAGTCAAGCAAAACCATGTCACTGCAGAAAAAACTTTGTTATACGATAAACATCAAATGATGAAAACACACCAAAACCTCAAAAACGGTTAAGAGGCAGTTGCCTTACTTTTTCCGATCCGTGTAGCTGCGCGTACCGAGCCAGAACCGTCGTCAGAAAGTCTTCAATAGGGGTTTTTACGTTTGTGCAGGGGGTAATTGACAAGGTTTGACAAAAACTTCACTATTCACAGTGTTTCATATTTCAATTTGGGGGGCTGAGCCCACCAAAGACCCCCGTGGCGACGGGACTGTACCGATATAAGCTGAAGCAAACCCGACAAATGTTCTACTAACCGTGACCTTTCCCTGTTGCCTTACCAATGCAAATAGTCGGTTGGCTGTTAACTAAGGCAACATGACGAAGCAGCGGACACAGCATGAATGCAAACTATGTGTGTGTTGCAACTCGTAGTTAGTCGATCAAATATTTGTACCTTTTTTCCACCGCTATTCAGCAGAACAGCAGCATAAAAACCGACGCCGAACAAAGCTCGAACACTTCCTGCGGAACTTTGTCTGAAGAGAAGAAAGTAAAAATTTAAGTCAATTCTGCAGCACTTTGAAGCATCTGTAATAGGCTTAAAGAGCGAAAGAAATAAGAGCTTAATTTGCGTTTTGGTGTGGACGTGAAATTCGGTAATCTTTGAAAGAGGATTCGTAGTCTAATAATGTTCATCCGCTACAACTTGCAACTTTCTCTGTTTTCTACGTCCTGTGATGCTCCAGCACTCACTGTAGATGACCTGTCTCGATTTTCTGGGTAAGATGCTGTCGCTTTTGAAAACGAAACGAGTCAATTGCATTTTGATGGTTGTTACCACAGCTATTGAAAACAGTCCAGCCCAGTGGTTCTTAACCAGGGGGGGAGCGCCCCCAGAGGGTCGTCAGTAAATTTCCATAGAAGCGCGAGCCCTTATGCGCGCCCTACAACATGGGAAGTTTGATCAATGAATTTACCAAAAAATTCGCTTGTTTTTGTAGCATATTTAAAGTCAGGAGACTTGAAAAAACGGACAATTACTTACGGGAGACGTGATAGAAAAACGTGAAGAACCACTGGTCTAGCCCTTCCAAAAAACTTACTGCATTTCACACGCTTTGTTTCATCTATCTCCAAAAAAGTGTGCGTGACTTGAATTACTGACTTCAGTTGACTCCACCCGAGCCACGACCTTATCTGACTTCGCTTGGCTGCGTTAATTTAGTATAATCATGATGTGGAATCACATCTTTGCTTGAGGGGCTTGAGCGGCGTCACGCCTTCGCGAAACGACTCGAAACTGATTGATATTTGTTGAGTTATCCAAGAACAGGTTTTCTTAGACTCAACCCGCTAAAATATCCTTTGGAAATTTGGTAAATTTTGAAAAAGCGACAAACCACTGACTGGAAAAGTTACATGACTTGACTCAAACAAGATTTGTGATCCTGATTGGCTCCAACATTTCAAATTTTTGTGTTCGCATATGACTTGAGTTGAGCGTCGACAATGGAGACTCGACCTCATAGAAGATAAAAAAAATTCTAAATTCGATCCAAATGCACAGTGCTACTTTATCTTAATCGAGATCCTATCCCGATGCGACAATCGAAAATCTAAGTCCTCTCCTATGTGTAATCCCTGCAACGACAAATTCGAGACTTTTCACGAAATGAGGTGGTGATTGTCATTTGATTAAGAAGAATTTACAGCGGAAATGTAGGCTACATCCTCAAAAAATAAAGGTTTTTGGATACTTCACAAACTTTCAAAGCAATGCTACGCTTTTTGTATGTGGTTCCTCCTTTAAGACGTTGGGAGCCGGTGTACAAGTACGATCAACAACAAACATAATTTTTTGAAAGGTTGCTGAAACAATGGAGCTTCCTAAGCTTCTCGGGCCGGTTGCCTACGACTATTTATAGTCATGCCTGGTATACCTCTAACATTAGTTTATTACATTGCAATTTGGCTATAGGTGAAATCGTGGTTATTGTACTATCGAAGGAGCTAATTTGCTGTTTTTAAATGTTGTTCTGAATCTTCCCACTTCCTTTTGACCATCACAGACCAGTTTCAACACTAAGTGGACAAAGTAAACGAAGGCAGCCAGGGTTCAAAATCGTGAAGCTACACGCAGAAGCAACAGAAAGGCTCTCCCACCTTCGGCATGATCGAATGGAGGATACGAGGACCCTCGGCAGCTCTCTGAAAAACAAAAGAACTCACTTTTCCGGACAAAGGCCAAGCGTGACGAACATTTTTGTAGGGATTAGAAGCATGAGCAGCACCACAGTATGCTCCTGCCGTGTTGTCGTCGATTTCTTGCAAGTTTATATCCAGTTGCGAAACCTGAGGTATTTCAGACACTGTACTTTTCTCTGTTGTCTCACATCAGCCTCAAGTCAACTTTTGGTAGAGAGTAATTTTTGATCTATTTCTCCAAGTTGGTGCATACAAAGGAAGGCCGTACGTTTATAGCCATGCTTTTTTCTTACAAAAAGCAAGCAAAACATCTACAACAGTGCCTACATCTCAGTATAGCACGGTAGCAACACCCTTTTTTGCAACAAATATCCTACTTTTCAATGACACGAAGCTTGTTTATCTCTTGACATGAACAATTATGACGGTTATTAGAGTATCTTCAATTAAAATCAACCTGAAGGCCAAATTATTCAAACCCCTGCTTGAATTTCAGGTGGAAGTGCGTAGGCAAGATGGGAGAAATGCATGGGTGAACATCAGAATCAAAATTGTTTGCAAAGGCAAATGATATAAGTACAGTCGATTTCGTTTTAGATGGTGAAGATGAAATCACATAATAAAACGTATTACTGTAGTTCATTTTATGTACGCTGCACTGAAGCGTCGTCTTGGAAGGTAATGACCTAATTTCAATTTTCCCTTCCCATTTTATTAGTTACGGTCATTCGCATCACTGCAGTCGTAGCCAAAGTAGAAACTGAGGTCTTTCGGAAACAAATGTAATGTATTGAAGAAAGTACTTGTGACATTGTTGTGACTTTTCGGCGCCCCCTGCAGCCATTCGGCGCTCTCCACAGTGCGCCCGGGGATTGCGCCCCCCTTGTCCCCCTCATTACGCCCCTGCCTCCCTTGGCCCCCTCGTTACGCCCCTGCGACGATAAGCATTTGTCATTACAATTACTTTTGCTCTCCTACAAAACGTTTTCCTGCGGCTATAGTTGCAATTTTGACATGTGGACCCTTGGTTTTGATAAACAAGGCAATTCTACAGCAAAATCCTGACCACGGTGACGGCTGTGACGACACAGAAGTGTAATAGCGTTTTCTTGCACATCTTTGTCTGAGTTTGTTCCGCGCGTTGAGCGAGATCGCAACACGCAGCCAGGGGGGGCAGGGGCAATGGCCCCGACCAAATTTTTAGCGTATATAGTCATTTGTGCTTTGAGAGGTGGTATCCCAAACAAAATAATGTCATTGGCCTAGAATCAAATAGTTTGGTCCCCCTGAAAAAATTTTGGGCTGGCTACGGCACTCAACACAAGCTTGGATGAATAGAATCTGACGAAGAATGGAAAACCGTGACAGTGCGGGGCGAGCATGGGCGTGGGAACGATTTTTCCAGTGGGGGTACAAAAGTGAATGTTTCCAGGGGTGGCCAAAAGATTTTTCAGGAGGGGCCAAAAGCGGCCACAACTAACAGAATAATATTTTTTTGTTAAAAACTTTAGAAAAGTATCAAATTTTAAAATCCAGAGAGACCTCGGTCTCCCCCATTACAACACCCATGTCCACCAACGAAACCTTCTGTGCGCCAGATGACTTTGATGGATCCTTTCATTGGAGGCAAAATTTGATTGAGAAGACGTAGAGAAGATTTAACGGTACAAGTGTTTTACGGAAATGATTACTCGGAAAAAAGTTTCAGGACACCTTAACGGATGAAATTAGAAGTCGTCTGCAAACGTGCGCACCAAACCGGTGGCGTCAACGAGTGCTTGAAGCAACTTGCGCCTATTTCAGGGTCTCCATGCAAAGCTGAAGTCACGTTTTGCTCTCTCACGTTCTAGAAATAGTTCTTTAGCGCACCCTTATGGTAACAAATGCTGTACCCTACTCGATCTGCTCTCCTGTAAAACAACAGCACAAAATATTGGAAAAGTGCTTGTGACTTTTGGACGAATAAAATGCTAAAATTCACTCCGAAACTTTGGTGAATGGTTTTGTGAGTTAGAAGTATGTCTGGCACAGCACGAGTTTGTTTAAAAAAGGCTTAATTACGTACGTTTGTAAGCAGTTGAAAAATTCATAGCCATGAAAAGGGAGAAAATCAGCTTAGTTTAACGAGTTTGTTTTTTACGCTAGCTTCGTGAGTGCTCGGCTTATTATCAGCTGTTTCATTCATCAAAAACACCATCTTTTCAGGCTAAATAGGTTTAATAAGAAGGTGAAAGCTAAACGAATATTAATCCTTCTTGCACGACTTTGGCAGTAACTCTAAACAAAACAGTAAGTAAGTGACTGCTTTGGCCACAGGAAGAAGATAACTTTGCATCAGAAAGCAAAAAGTGATTTTGGTGCAATTGATTTTTTTCGTGTAAAACTTTTCAAGTACGTGGAGACGCTTGATTTAGTCACTGGCATTGAGGACATCAAATCAAAGCATACCTTACACATGGTCTGTGGAAAGACAAGCACGTTTTTCACGCGTCAATTTAATTTGTGGCGCAGAGTTTGATTTTACAGAAAGAAAAAACAAAATCTATTTGGGTTCAAAGGTCACGGCGACTTACCGTCGGTGTGCAGGAATCCCGGGCTGTCATGGACAACCTCGACAAACTATCTTCGAAATTGCAGATCGAAATTTCTGATTTGGCAGCGTTTAAGGATATCTCACGAGACATTGGACTTCCCAGAGAAGCATGCTGCGTACACAGTATATCTAATGAAGCGTTGCCTTTTGAGTTTTTTCTTAGTATCACATCACTCATGAGAGTTGTAGCATGCGGCGTAATGGAAATAGAAATAGTCTCCGCGTTACTGAAGTTTAAAAGCAGTGAGCTGACGGAACTGGGTGTTGCTTGCTTTATTTTTTAAAATGTTTTTATCATCCTTTATTTCTCGAAAGTGGCCAGTGAGGTAGTTTTAGACAATGCACCCTTAAAACACAACTCTATTTCTGACCCCGGTTACGGATTTTTATTTTTTGACGAATCCGATCGACACCACAAACACTATATTGGTTGGCCGTATGACTTTCAAATATTTTAATCGCATCAAGTCACTTTGCTCTAGATATAGATATTTTGGAAAAAAACACAAAACAAAATCATACGCATTGATAACACCAGGGACGTGGTGCTGACAAAAAAAGTGTGGGAACGCATAACAAAAATAGCCATTTTGAAACAACTTCAAGTTCATTTTAAAGCAAAACGTGAAAAAGGTGTGGGAACGCCGTTCCCACGCGTTCCCGCCCCACTACACTCCTGGATAACACCATCATATATTTTATAAAACAGAAGAAATAAGATCGAGTTCCACATTCCTGAATGTGGTTCCCATGCCCATAAGCGGTATGGAAGCCTCTGGTTATAAAGCCGTCCTATATGAACGCAAGGTATTAAACACCCTGGTTTTGTTACGATAACTTTTTCATAATAAGCAAGTTTTCAGAAATGAGATTTGAAGTTATCTTGCAAACCATACGTTTCAGAAAAAAGATATAACAGGTGAATAAATGAGAGTAAAGAAATGAAGTTGCGCTCGTTCGATAAAAGCACATTTCTGATCATTTAGACCAACAAACTTAATTTTTCGAAACACCTTTGGCGTTTCAAAAAAAAAACGTTGCTCAGGAGTAAAAGGTTATCCTGTGAAAAAAGTCAACAGCTTACGTCAAATCATAAATTTACAAGCTTGTCCATGCGAATCGGATTCCTATGTTAATTACATGGGATTTTTCCCATGAGATGGGACAGTGGACCTGAAAGTTGCTACATGTCCCATAGTAAGTAATTTTAAGGTCATGCAGCAGAAATATTCTCAGTTGAACGCCATTGGTATTTGCTCACTGTGCAGCGAGTATTAGTCATGTAGAGGTTTAGTGCCATGGCGGAGTGATGCAAGGCCCCCTGAAGGCCCAGGCCCCAGAAATTAAGGTTGTTGGACCTTTTTTCGGTGAAAACTAAAACGAATGTCACCCAGTTTTCAGTTGCTGCTTACGGGTGCCTTTATAGCCACGAGTCTGCGTACAGGTTGGACGTGCGTATGACATAACGTACTTCGTGTTATTAGTTTCGTGGGATTTCAATGGGATGGAACAGTTGCAAGTTGCCATGGGTTGCGATAGGACAAAAAAAAGTGTCACATGGCCAAGCCCGTTAATTTGAATTGTTTTTGTTTCAACTCACCATAGTAAACTTTAAAAAAATGCACGTGGCTATTGCTGAGCGGATACCATATAAGCTCCACGCTAGTTGTCTTGTTTCAGTAATATGAAATTCGACTTAGCCTAAGCTTCTTAATTTGACGCCGTTTTCACCATGGTTTCGCTCTTAAACGAAACAAGGAGAAAAAATACGTTGATTGTTGAAACATAGCATCTTTCACTCCATAGGCAGAAAAACATTTCCAATCGCTGTCCATTACACACGTTTTTTTCTTAATTTAAAGGAGCTGCGGTAGGAACGCTTTGCGACCAAGCCGTGGACAGGATTTTGCTGCAATAAGAGACACCAAACATTACAAACACAGACCCCATTTCATTTGCAATCCAAACCAACTCCTAGCGGGAGAAATATATTTGGAGAGGCAAAAAGAGTTTGTCCAGGTGTTCGCGCAAAGTTTGCTCTTCGCTGTTTCCGGTTGGATTTTAGAAAGCGGTGGTAAAAAATTGCAATTTCCAATTTTTAATTGCGTGTTTCACCTACGTTTGAATTTTGTCAATACGTTTGTCAATAATTTTTCGCCAATATCGTCCCTGTAGCATCGCCCTCCCTCGCAGGTAAGACTGCGATTGTTGTAGATGAAAGCAATAAACGTAAAAAAATGAACCGGCAATTAAAAATGAATCTTCCCAGCTCCACTGAACCTGAAAGGAAGTGTGCCGGAAGGTGAACAAAACTGAGAACAATATAATACCTCTGACGCTTCGTCGCCCGACGTTCGGAAGTAGGACCGAAGCCTTCTTCTTATTCGACCCAATCTCGACTGTCCAGATTCAGATTCTCTTGGCGACGGGAGATCTTGTAACTAAAAACAATAATTAAGATACAAAAAAATCCCCCAAACCGCGTTCTCATTAAGTATAAGCGGTACTGCTTTTTCAGAGATTTTTCAGAAGTTATACTTTTCCGCACTGCGTTTTTTCAGCTGGGAACAAGTCATCCAACAATTAGACTTGTGAGTTTAACTTGAAAAAGTTACGAAACGGTCTTCACAGCTAAGCTCTCGCCTCGCTTCGCATTATTCCCAGTTGCACCCTGTCCAGGGGAAGAGACGCCTGTCAGGCGGAGTGGTGCCAGAGTTATTTTACACAAATATCCCTGAAAGTCTGTATATAAAATTGGGGTCGTATACTAACCAGGGTTACCTGATGTGCAACAAATTTTGTGCACCTCACTACCTTAACATTTCAATGTGATTTTAAGCGCAAAACGTGTTTGGCCAAATTTGACCACCGAAACCTTGTAGGTGAAGAGTCTTCCTACACCATGACTTGATATGAAGAAAAAACGGATCTAAATGGCGCATGACATTTTCTACGCACAAACAAAAATTTTCACCTCTAAAAAATTTCATTTTTGGGGGTACAGTGCATAGAATTTGTATGATATGTATGTTTCGATGCGTATTTCCGATTTTTTTGTGAAAATGATTAAAAACGGACATCGGGAAGTCAAAAACAGTTTAGTTCGGAAATACCAGATGCTATGTGTCCCAGGAAAACGTAATCAAATTATGGGTGACATCATACCCCTCTTTTCCTGACTGGTGTAGCATTTTAAGGTTTCCTGAGCAGAAACCTGCAGACCTGTAATAACATTGAAAAATAATTTTTTTAAAAGAAAACAACAAGAACTGCATGACGTTTTCCATATGGTCTACTATGTCCACAGATGAAATCGAAATTTCGAGAAGAACAAACAAGATGTCGACTTTGTTTTTTCGTCGTGCAACAAAGCAGTGCTTCAAATTGAGATCTTGCAGAGCTGGAATTGTTTGTCATATTCAAAAACCAAACAGGGTCTTTTTAGAGTTGTAGTCATAGTCATGCAGGAGCCAAATTGTTTGAGGTATCAAAGGCATCTTGCGCAACGTTTTTGCGTTTTCGTTCAGCGTTCTGTTTTTATACACCAGTTCTGTACAGTTTTCAACTTTTCAGCCTGACCTTATTTTCACTGAACACAAAAGGGCGACCACCCATTTTTCTGCTCAGGTTGAACCACTATTCTGTCCACCGCATTGTTTTGGGAACTGCAGCATTAATATTTCTCCCATGGATCGAAAACGTTTGTTAGAATATTTTTAATATAACGAAAAATCCTTGAAAATGTTGCCCGATTTTAGAAACTTTTAGTTACGCGCAGGTCATGCACCATTTTGATCCCCTCACACATCCTACCATCAACACTGTACAGTAGATTTTCTCCAAAGCACCCAATAAGGCTGTGATTATTAAACTTTTTCTAATCGCGTACCGTTTGTGGGTCCCGTACTGTCAACACGTACCACCTTGCTCCAAGAAAAATCAATCTACCAAATATCATTCGATCGAAAGTTTGGAAAGCCGGAATTGACATAAATGCGACATGAAAACAATGGCTGCAAAAATTATAATGGCCATTTTCAAATACCAACAAGGGAGGTGCACAAAAATTAAGGTACAGTATTCATTAACAGAAACCGATAAGCAAAAACCGAAGCTGCGAATACATATATATTTTGTGACGAAAAACAGAAAGTAGGTCTATTCGCACCTTAAAGGCCTTCGTGTACCACTAATTTTACGCGTACCGCAGTTTGGGAACCAGCAGCGTTGCCAGACTAAAATTTGGAGGGGCCCAAAAAATTTTGGGGGGGGGCAAACTATTTGATTTTAGTCGGACAACACTAGTTTGTTTGGGATACCGCATCTCATAGCACAAAATGACCAAATGTTCTAAAAATTTGGTGGGGGACCATGGCCCCCCCCTGGCTACGCCTTTGTTGGGAACCACTGCTATATGGCAAGAACTAATTAACAACAACTGCTGTTTAATGGCAGCGTGTGAGGGTATGTTGATCTCAAGGAAACCTGGCAAAGTAATGAATCGTTCCACACATGTAAAACTACGCCTGTTTGTTATTCAACCTGCTGGGACTCTGTATCGTCTTGAGGCTGTTGCTGCTGGTAGCCTTCCGGTGGGATGTCGCGGGAGAGCGCCCAGTTGGTGTCGCCGTTCGGACAGTGTTCCGTCAAAGCAGGCACGACGTCGGAAACCTGCTCAAAAAGATGTCCAAAGCAAACCTGGGGATCGTTTGAAATACAAAAAAAGGGACTACGAACGTTTGAACGTTTGTTCGTTCATTTGCAAAGTCACAACTGCATAACAAAAAGTAGCCTTGCGCTGGCGCAAACACGAATCGGTTTTGTCAAACTTTGTGATTGGCCAATGCCAGTATTAAGCCATCCAATTTTCCTGCTTGGTTTTTGCCCTACTGCGCAGATTTTTCTTTAACTTTTCCCCAAAATTAAGCCTTGTGACCCGGCCCGTGGAGGAAGAAAATAAATGCCTCGAAAGCGATGAAAGACTTACTGGTGGTGAAGGAGGTTCCGTGTCGGCTTCTAACCTGGCCATTGCGTGTTCGCGAAGTTCATCCAATCGCCGACGGGTGCGTGTTGTGGGCGAGCAGTGCAAGTTTAATTGGAGAATGGCGCTCTGAGGGGAGATTTTACATTTTTTTCGTTATTGAACCAAAGCAAAAAGTGGCCAAAAAGGCATTTACGGAAGTTGTAGAGCACGCGTCCAACTCAACTTTACGTGACATTCACCACAAAAAAAGATTGTTTAAGTTGTGAAGGAAAAGATGGCTCACCCATGGTAAGTAAGGACTATTAACTCTTTGCAGATGATTTAATAGGACGCCGGTTTTCGGAGGCTGTGATGTCATTTGAACATCCTTATTCATTTTTTCTTTGTTTTCTTCTGTCATCCGTTCCAGACCCCAATCTCTAAACAGATGCAAGTTATATAATCGGTTGTTGCAACCTCTCGGTTGACAATGCGTTGAATGTGTGATTCACCACGAACGGGATGTGCGCAAAGTATAACACCCATATATATGCGACACGAACGAGCAACAATAGAGTGATTGCGTCGCATGAACTCTATTGATGCTTGCTGCCACAGTGCGAAGCTTTGCGCACTTGCCGCTCAGGCTTTCCGATCGCAACACGGTCTTTGAAAGGGTATTTCCTTCTTGGTGCAGGCAAGTCCGACAATAAACGCGAATGTTTAAGCTTCAAATCCGAAAGGTATTTGGCAAAAGTCACAAAATTCGGACAAAACATTGAATTTCGAAAGCTTTGATCTGACTGCGTTGCCCTTAAAAATAGTTTCAAGGCGCAGTATTGGTAAATAGTGAAATGTTGTGAAAAAACGCCAAGAAACTATGCTCACAGCTGTATAACCGACTTGCGATAAAAGCATCTTATGTTGTTCTGTAACGCCTCGGAATGAGTCGTTGCGTAACTTCGCCCTCAGAGCACTCAAGAAAAGCGAAATGTAAGGGCGGATGTGGTAGATCAACCCAATCATTCGCCAGTATGGAAGAGAGAAAAACTTCAACTTCACGGAGAAACGCCCGCCCCACAGACGTCAACCGACAACTTTTGATGATGAACAGCGAAATTAAAAAGATTGTTGTTCAAAGATTTATAGACACGAGTTCAAAGATTTATAGACACGACACGAGGCGTCGTTAGTCCCAAGTGACCACCAACTTGGAGCATGAGCGATTGATTAGCGTTCAGCTTTTTGGCAACCGTCAATGGGGTCGGAATTTCTAGTTGACCAAAATTCAACAAGTGGATGCTTCTTCGTGTGGTGAGGTGTGTCTTTTTCGCTCCAGAGCAGTGGTTCTTCATCGGGGAGCGTCGATAAATTTCAGGGGGGGCGCGAGCCCTTACGCGGCCTACAACCAGGAAAGTTTGATAAATAAATCTACCAATGAATGCACTTGCTTTTGCAGACTCTGATTTAAAGTCAGGGGGTGCTTGAAACAAAGGGCAATTACTTAATGGAGGCGTGGTAGAAGAAAGGTTAAGAAACACTGCTGCAGAGTCTTGAACTTGAACAACTGTCTCGCCTTTCGTTTGGTGCATTGGATGAATTCTTCGCCGCAATAACAAGGTGTTACTTTCTGCCACCTGCGCACTCTGTGACGTAAGCATTCACGCTTCATTTGGTCTGTGCTGACGATGAAGAAAACAACTTTTTAGTCGAAATGCTAAAACAATTTCATGTAAATAATCCGTGTTTGGTTATTTTTGTCATGCAACTTTGCAAGACTTGGGGGTTTCGTTCTACACCAGCACAAAGTTTTCTACATGATTTTTTCATAGATTCACTTTTATTTTTAACGCTACTGTACATCACTGGTTTTACTATCCAACTCCACGTGTAACCGATAAATCCTTGAACGTAAGCGCTACAGGCAGCTTGAAACGGGCTAGCTGTGCTGCAATACGTGGCTTAGGGATTCAAAACATATGTAGCTCTTTTTTTATCCACAAGGTGTCGAAGAAAGGATAAATTGGCGCTGTCAATCTGATGTATTGCACACAAAATGAGATTTCATCCTCATCATCAGTTCGTAGAACTCGGTAATGTTAAACAGCTGCAGAAAAAAGTCTTTAAAATTTCGGTAAAACTGCATCGCACTGCTAACTTCACGACTGTGGTCAGCTCCTTGAATTTTGGATAAGTACAAGGAAAGACCTTTTTCGATATGTCGCAGTTGGAAAGTTTCTCATGTTTCGATCAGTTTAGTTTTAAATATTACCAATCTATTGACCTCATAAATGACAACTATAAGTACGATTTATGGTAAATGTAGTAGATCTGAAAGCTGCGTTCGACTCCGTCGACCACGCCTCGTTATGGGCAATTCTGGCATGCATTGATGTGCCTGGCAAGATCCTAAGGCTGTTCAAGAAGCTCTACGGAGACTCCCAAAGCTGCGTCCGCATAAACGGGAAACTCTCCGAGTGGTTTAACATCAACAGTGGCGTTAGACAAGGATGTGTAG
>Ga0210059_1006920_pt1 | contig 18119 bp, 8 predicted proteins | sample Ectturendosymbi2_FD_188042 | JGI IMG/M metagenome (GOLD analysis project Ga0210059, IMG submission 188042) | Ecteinascidia turbinata endosymbiont from Florida, USA - Sample 2 (SPAdes) (version 2) | ecosystem: Host-associated > Tunicates > Ascidians > Unclassified | place: Key West, Florida... | reverse complement strand
CGCCTTTTTGTGCAGCCCGCCCTTCTGTCTTGTCTTCTGTGCAGCCCGCCGAGACAGTTCACGTTTTTCATTTGGAAACACGGCCCGCCGGCCCTCCAATTAGTGTTATCCCAATTTTGATACAACCTAGAATTAAAGTATTTGTAAAAGAAGCTTTTTTTTCTAACTTTTTAGATTCTATGTCCCGCATGAGCACTAAAAATCTAAGCCACCTGAAGATTTTTACGTTAAGCAACGAAACAACAAAAGTTTGTTGGTGGCTGGGTCACTGTCTAAATCTGACAAACACTTTCAATTAATTTTTGGAATTTTTTACAACTTTGCATGCAGATGTAAAAATATAGTTTAAGTACACGTGTAGGCGACTGGGCGTTAGCCGTTAATTACATAGTAGTTTTTATTCTCGTGGCATAGCTAGTGGCTAGGAATGTTTGTTGCTTCAAAGGATATTTCAGATATATTGCTAACCAACACACTGTTAACTCAGTCATACTTCAGACAGTATGCTACAAACCATTTTTAGATTTCGGACGCAGGATTTAGCTGCTAGCCTGAAATCAGTCTGGGAAAAAGAGACGAAGTAAAATTCCTTTGTTGTTTGAAAATCGCTTTTATGCTCTTTTCCGGGAAATCTGTCAAATGATATTTTTGGAGGGGTCATCAGTACATATTTTGTGTACGCAGCTATTTATTACATTTGCTTTATTTGAGTTTTAGATGGGGATTGTTGGGCTAGAATGGGTTGCTGTAATGGTCACGGTACAAAAAAGGTTGAAAACCACTGGTTTAGTGCAACAGTAAGCAGTGCACAACAAGGACAAGAACAGTCATTCAGGACCGCATTCAGGGTAACCCCTGAGAGAAAAGGTTCACATTTGGCTGGGAAGTTTTTATGCAGCTAAGTTCATTTATTGCATCTGTGATGACTCTTTGTTCGTTTATCAGAAAATCTTGTGTGTGCACGTGTTGGAATAAGTGAAGACCATTTTACATTTTTTTTAGTCATTCACCAACAGTCATTGATGAAAAGTATTTTCGTTGAAAATGGAGGCATTTTAGGAAAATCTACCAAGGGCGCCTAAGTTTCTTTTGATCTTGATGGTACTTTTTGGACACCGGCCGACTTACAAAAATCTTAGTGGGAACACTGGTGATGATACCGAAAATGTTGCGCCAAGTGATATAGAGACTAGTAACGGAAGTATAAAATTCACTGATGATGATCATGCTGTGTATAGAAATGTGCCAAAGAGTTCGTGGGGAACAAAAAAAATTCGGGTGGGCAGTGCTCCCGATTGCTGTCCGTCGCAATGGGTCGGAATGTGCTGCAGGTTGCACCATTTCATTATACTCAAAGTATAAAGAGTGGTGTACTAAAGGTTTTATTCAGGTCGGGAACTCAGCTGAAAGCTGTCCACTGGCCACTGCAGGGGGCCCACTAGCCAACATTCAGAGAAGAACTTGAGAAATGATGGTGAACCGGATGTGGATTGCTATACTAAACTCTAAATCACCAAAAAAACTCCGAAAAACGCAATAAACAACCCACTGAAACCAGAATACAGTAGAATTCGCCTCTCACGACTTTGTCTATGACGTCGGTTCGCCTATAAGGCCCCTTTTTCTCCGTTCACTTGAAGTGACGTCATAGGGTAATTCTACTGTATAAGCCAAGTGGTGGCCGATGTTTTTCGTTTAACTTGCCAGGGTCGATTCGCCCGTCTGATACCCGTCCGTTACGCCACTGAGTATAAATCCAAACCAACCAGAAATGTTCATCTATCTAAAATAAACGGTATAATCTCTCTCAAACAAAAGAAGTCCAAACTTCATGGGTAAAATGTTTGGTGTGCAATCGCATAAAAACAAGGCCGCCGCAACCTGTTCGCCCGATGCAGCCTTGGCCAAACCTGTTTACTGACTAAACAATACGTTTCAGTTTTAAGAAACTTGCCCACACAGCTGCTGGTAGAAATTGGAGAGCCCAAAATAACTGCTCTTTGCTGTACTCCACCTATTCACCGCCCACTGCAGTTGTATCCATCGCTCATACATGGATGTTGAGTACTGAATTAGAAATAGGGTTGGAAACAGGCCCGTAACCGGCTTGGGACACCAGGAGGGACGAAGAATTTTCTGAGACGGGCCCAAATTTCCTAAACACGATGTCCAACACATTTTTCCAGAAGGGGCGAAAATTTTTCTAGGGTGGGGGCCCACCGTTGTTACGGGCCTGGTTGAAAATCTACAAAAGAAGATCTTGGGAAGCTTGAAGTAAAAGTAGGCTAATGCTTCCACTTCTGAAACCACACTGTAGATGTTTGCAACGAGTTGGTTGCAAATTTCACTGTTCACGATGCCATACAAATTTTGTCGAACTGTCAGCTCCCCCCCTTGCTACGCCACTGGTGCAGAGCAACGCCTCCTCTAATTTTTTTGAACTTCAAGGAAATGGATAGCCTGCAGTAAATGTTTAGTTTACGGTTGTATTAAAGTTTTCAGTTAAGGTTAGATTTTTGACTGTGTTCTGCAACTGCGCTGTGGCAGAAAATGCTTACAGGGCACCGCTTACTATGAATGGCTAAAAAAGCTCGCTCTGGCAGGAATAGTTCTTTGGACGCACGATTTCTATTGATCTTGGCCGTGCCACTAAAAACGAAGTAGCGCCGGCTCTGAAAAACTGTTTCAACTGGTATTGCCATACAAGTTTTGATTATGTAGCATGTATCAGCGGACCCCACCTGCAGTTCATAACGATAACGTTCTGATAACATAACTTCAAATCCATTATTAGGAAAATGTGAATCATGCTCTAGCAACAAATCGACGCATTATGAACATCTTGACATTTTTTAAGATATTTCCTAACGGAAAAGACGCTGCAGTGATTTCCGTCCATTGTGCAGTCCGCTCCTGTTCCACATATTTTCAACACACTGTAGCTGCAATCAACGAAAATGCAACGTTGTATTGTCGTAGATAAATTTGTTTCGCTTCGTTCTTACTCATGCTCGCGCTCATTTTTGCTCTGATGTTTCAGTCTGTGCAAACCCTGGAAATTCTTCCTATAGACCAGCGGTTTGCAACCTTCTTTGTACCGCGACCAAGGCCCGTAGCCACCGGGGGGCATTGCCCTTAAATTTTGTTGTGTCCAGAAAAAATTTTTTAAACGTATAACAAAAACAAAAATCTTTCCCCCCTAAAAATGTATTTTTCTCCCCAAACCTGAAAACCTGGCTGCGGGCCTGGTTTGTACTCCTCTCGGCCGAGTCAATCTCTCGGGTGGCGAGTCAAATGCAGCACCGCCCGTGAACCAATTCCTTGCACGAAAGAGCGCAGCTGTGAAATTCGTAAATCCCTGAAAGTCGAGCCACTTCTGCGAATCGAGATACCCCAGCTTCGTTGGTTCGGCCATGTGTCCAGAATGTCCAAGAAAGATTGGCGAGGCAAATCCTGCTGGCTACACCCTCAGGGAAGCGACTCAGAAGTCGTCCAAAGGTCAGGTGGAGTGACGACATCTCCGATCTTGCTTTGGCCCGTCATGGTGTGGAGCTAGCAGAACTATCTACACTTAGATTGCTGTTGACCGGGAGGTATTTCGAGTATAAAGGCTGCTGCTCCAGCGATTCTACCCAGAGGAAAAAGATATATGAAAATCAATGAACAATTTGCTTCTGCATTGCCTTACCCGTGGGTTGAAGCTCTTGATACTACCCGCAACAGGTGACAGGCTTCTGATCTTTGCGGATCCTACTCTCTTACATCCTGCACTTGCATGTTTTCCAGCTTACATTTTCCACCGGCAATGTGTCGTTGATTTTGTTTGTCATGACATTGACTTCGTTGTGACGCAGCGGAATTATTTCAACTGAAATTATTAAACGTCAGAACCAATATCCAACCAAAAGGCCTAATCTTGCCACATCAAGCAATAGTCTGGGCAATGCTCTGAGAAGCATGCTGCCGATGATAAAACGACCGAAAAGGTATAGGGTGACCCAAAAAAACAGAACCTGTAAATCTTTGAATAAAATTTTTAATTTTAATTTAATCCTCTGTTTTTCAGGTTGTAGTAGTAGACCTAGTGCATGAAATATTGCAACAATAGTTTTTCCCACCATGTCTTGATCAACCAATGAGAAGGCATTTTGCGTGGAGGTCTATTTCGCTAACAATTCATACAAAGTAGTAATGCAAGCAAGTTTTCAGAGAAAGTTTCAGTGTCGTCATTCTCCATCAAAAAGCATAATTTTTTACTGGATTCAGTATGGGGCTGTGCAAAATATTAATTGAAAAAGTCTGAGGGATACTTGTTCTGGTCGGACGGTGAGTTCTAGGACGAAAAGAAACACGCAAATATTGACAATTTAGCACGACCAATGCAAGTTTGCCTCAAACGCCGTGTAGGCCATTTGTAGGATATTTTGGAAAGAACATGACTTACTCGAAGGGACTTCAATGGCTGAAACTTTGGGGAATGATTGTCCTGGTGTAACTCAGCTAAAACGAAACTCTGCCCGGGTTGTCATAACCATTTCACGTCTAAGAAAACCGTGTGTATTTTACAACAGCTTTATAGCTTGACGCCGAAAGAAGCCATAATCGTATGCGTCATGCCTGTGGGGTAAGGAGATTTGCGGAACATACGGTTGAAATAGTTTGTCGAGGTTGTATTTTCTCGGCCATGCCAGTTCCCTGCAATGTACGCAGGATTCTGCTTGTTAAATGAATGCGATTCGTCACCCAAAACCCTTGAATAGGATATGCGGAAGGTACTGTGAAATGATAACGCGGCATGTTGAAAAACAAAAAACGTTGCTGCAAAGGCAAGGCACATTTTACGAAGATAAATTGTGGCACTGTATTCTGAGTTGGCATCAGCTCTACAGGCCTCTAGGTGGGAGCAGAATTACGGCTTTAAGCATGAACCAAACTGTCTACCGCCTCAAATGGCGTAACGGGGCCGCACAAACCAAGCAAAATTGAGATAAATATAGTTTTTGAAATCAAACGAAAAGTAGGACTGTCAACAGTGTAACCCAAGTGTTTCTTCCATACATGAATATTTCCCAATGAGGGAAAAATCCCCCGTTGCCACAACGGTTTTGGCATACATCCAATAACTCTTCGCGACTGAACAAAGGTAAGTGTGTCGCCGTCTATTGTGGTTCTCCTAGATTGCTGGTTGGGTACAGAAACAAATGCGTAAAGTAAGCCCCGATAAATTTTTGATGATTTACTAAAGCCTACGTTCTTAAACTGGGGGGCCTGAAAGGTTCGCAAGGGGGCGCGATTAATATGGCAGTGACATATTGTTGAAATGCAGGACAATATAAATTGCTGTTCTATTTCTTGTTTTTGATTGTGAGGTTAGGTGAGGCACGGGTATCAGCGACTAACGCCAAAGGGGGCGCGACTGAAGATTCTTTAACTTCTTCAAAAGAACCTCTGTTCCAACTATCATCAGTAAAAAATGTACATTATTCCGTTATGTATGTTGCATCCCAAAATTAAGAAAACGTATTGCGTTAACGCGACTAATTAAGTTTCATTTGTGACTTGCAGTACGGGTACACGATACCTGCGTGGGAATGGTTTGTGTTTGCATGCAATCATTCTCGAGCTGAGGGCAAGCAGTGGAAGTATCACTTTGACAAATCACCTATGCTGGCAAAACTTGTGATGAAAAACAGTAGGTTGAGTTAGTTGCTATTCTGAAAAATTGCAAATTAAAATTTGTTGCTTTCATCCTCTTTGTCTGTGAAGGACATATATACATTTATTTACAACATACATACGACCATTTCATCAAACAAAATATAGCAACTTGTTGCGTTTAAATGAGTTTCTGTGATCTAACGGCGGTGCTCTGTGTGTATTGGTGGCGTATAGTAGAAAATCGCGCTGTTTGCACAACTTTTTGTACAATGTGAAAAATGACGTTTATTATGTACAGATACGTTACTACATCTGTACCTTGTCACAGTGACTCTTAAATTATGGGTCATGAGGCATGGCCCACGAGGTAGTTCATGGAAAGTCGACTTGGTAAAACATAAGATATGACTTTCATGCACGATATACCACTGTACATATTTATGCAATAATAAGAAAAAAACAAGTCTCATTGATTGAGATACGTAACCCTTTAAAAGGACCGCAAAGCCACATTTGTGGTTCGGACTTTGTCCAGTCATAACTTTGCCGACTGATAGAGCTTGAGAGCTGTTCATACCCTCTGAAGAAGCAGAAAGTCTCCTGGATTCGATTTAAAGAAATCCGGGTAATTTTGGGTTTCAACTTTTTTGGTGTGACATCATGACAGGGGGAGGTCAAGATATTTTTGGATGACGTCATCAAGATCTGAGAAAAAAGTTCAAGTGGCAATTTACTTGTTTTTTCTTCAAAAATAAACTAGGCGAAAATCCGCTTTCTGTGAGCCCATGATTGGCCATCTAGCGTTAGTGGTTGGCAAGTTAATTGCCAAAAACAACAATTAATGAATCCCTTAGGGATTACTTTGTTGTTAAAATTCATACCTAATGATCCTGTTCTACCGTCTTTTCTCGGGTTATCAACGATCGCTTCATCTTAACAAATAAATCAAGGCGATGTAAACATTATTTATATTTTTTAATTTGTATCATTTTATGAGCAAATGCTTCTCGGTAGCTGTGTCGTCATCCGGAGTGATAGTGAGTCACCGTAGGAAAAAGGTTAAGAATCACTGCTTTATCATATATCTGATTGTATTTTTTATACCAATACGTTGTTAAGGCTTCAAAAATATCGTAAACTGTGAAACAAATGGTCAAGTTGAGAACATTATGCTTGTATTAGGAACGAATTTCAATTACTGAAAGTGGACCCCTACGTATATTTTATTAAAACTCATGCTCCACACTTCATTTATCCTTTTCAATCCTTGAAATGCATTTGAACTATAACAGGATTGGATTTCTGAGCGTGAGTCGTATGTCGATGTCACGGTTTACAGACGCACTCATCTACAAAAACTTCAGTCTTTTAACACTATCGCAATGCATGATTCTCAAATGTGAAGTTTAAAGAAGTTCGATGAAGCTGTTGTCATGGGCAGTCGTTAATTGTTTTCAATGACGGGTTGCTTTCGTTTGTTTTGCAGACTTTAGAACGCCTCTTGGAACGCTTGCGATGTCTGGCATCTTCATCCTTCCTGTGTGGATCTACTGTAGCATCTACAACGTCTTTCTTGCTGCGCAGGGGTCTGTTTTTGTCACCGCAATAACCTTTATTTTAACCGCTGGAAGATTCCTAGGACTTTGCGTAGAGTCATGGTGCGTATTCAGTCATTTGTCATTTTTACTCGCTGAAAATGCCGACTAGAAACGGTTCCTTCGTAGAAGATCGAAAAAGAGTTAATGTTGAGGAAGTATGCCAAGACAGTTCTGGACAGTGCTTTTGCGCCGTACAGTGCGGGATTAACAATAGTAGTAAACATAGCAATTGCTATGGGCCTCGCGGTTCTTTGTGTGGAATTTGTTCTTCGATATATACAAGGGTGGACGTTAGAATCAAGGTGCCCGAGGAAAACTCTCAAAAAGGGGGCCTTATATTTTACATATGCCATGCAGAAACTTTATTCGCTAAAACCAACAGAGTTCCCACGCGGTATTGAAAGTATTGAAGTATTGAATTTCAAAATCTGTTTTCAAGACCTTGAAAAAAGTATGGGATTTGGTCAAAATGTACATAAAGTATTGAAAAAGTGTGGAAATTATAATGGAAAATACATCAGAGGTATCTGAGGAGAATTTTACTGAAGGCAAAGCAGTTCATTATTTGTGCAGTGTTATGCAATGTGTAACATTGAGTTTCATGATTAGAATTTCGAAAAATGAAGAGAATTAACGGTATTGAACTTTTTTTAATATTGAGAAGGTATTGAAAAATTTGAAAAAGGATTTTTTTAAATGCGTGGAAACCCTGAATCAAGGTAAATTTTTCATTTTGTCTGTGAACTTGCTTCTGCATGAAAGTACATTTCATACTGTAAATTGTTTGAAGTCATTTGATTTTAAATTGTTCTTTGTCTGCATATTCAAGTTGTTGGGGGCCTCTTCTGGCATATTTGCACAAATTTTTGCTTTATTTTGACAAACATATGACTTGATTCAGAGCTTATTAATGTGGCTCTACTAGAGTGATTAATAAGCTTAAGTGCGAAACTCTCAAAAGGGGGGGCTCTCACGGCATCTCTGAAAAAGGGTGTGCGAGGCGACCGCCTCGTTCGCGTCCCGTGATATCCGCCCCCGATTTTATATATTTTACAAATGTGGGCGATGATTTGCGCACTTAACTATGTCCATAGTGACTAACTGCAGTGGAGAACAGTGATTTTCTCAACTTAGGATGATACAATGAACAAAGGAGCACCATCAGACGAAACCAACTGAACAGTTTGATTCTAAAAGAGTATAGAGCATGAATTTCTAGGTGGAATAGACACTACCAATCAGTATCATAAATAAGTTCGCCATGGCAAAATCTTGAAAATCCAATCTTAAGCAGTAGGCTTGCCGCTTTTGAGAATCGACTTCGACACATACTGGCTGAGGCTACACTTTCTGTAGACAAAGCAATGATCAAAAATTTTGATGTGTGTGGAAGCATTAATTACCGTCTCTGTACTGTACTTGTGAGCTGCACAGTAATGTATTCCTTCTTGATAAAAAGATACGTTTATACATGTCTTTGGTAAAAAAAGATATGTAGCCCATAATGTCCACCAGTTGCTATTTAGGACCAGGATTTTCGTACTTGAACAATTCAGTATGCCTAATGGTAGTCACATCGAAGCCCACAAAATTTATGATTTAACATTCGTTCACTTGTTAAAATGTGTTTTTAACTTGGGGCCCCGCGCTGTTAATATGCTACAGGCCCCGCGCTGCCTCAATCCGGCTTTGGCGCCGTAGTGGGTCAACTTTCACAGTTTTTGTTCTTTCAGTGCTTTGCTTCCCTTGTATTTCACCTTATGTTACATTGTCACCAAAATTAGGTTTAATTCACGCGCTTTCTGAAAGTTATTCCTGACATGTTATACTTCGACGCAATAAAAGCACTACTTTTCACTGTAACAATGTATCGAACCAGCGGCGCAGCTACAAAGAAATGTTAAATGAAAAAACTAGCCAACTGTGGCTTTGCTTACACTCTGTGCTTGGTTGGAATAGTTATTTTTTGCCGCACTTGGCACACCAGAAAGCAAAAGCGCACATGGTAACGAAATGTGCTTCAAATTCTTTTTCCGGGATCTACAGATGAAAGCCTGCAGTCTGTCCAATATCATCCATTAAATTCGAAAATGTTTGCTCTGAAGAAAACTTTGTTTCTATGGCTTCCGTTACCTTTGTCATTGTTTGATCAACCAGCCGTTGTATCTGCATGTCGCATTTTGGAAATAATCACATCACGCATCACTGAGACCTGACAGGTGTTTTGTCAAGTAAACTTTTAGTAAGGCTGCCTTCTTGCTCCCAATATTTGATGTTCCTTATATCTACAAGCCTTCCTTCTACAAACGTTTTGTTTCAGGATATGTGCGTTTCATCGTTTGCGTGGTTGATACGGTACTACTTAACGAGATTTGTTTCTTTTACGCTGCCTAGAACAAATACGTATTTTCTTTCCCTTTTCATGCATAGTTACAGCAAACCCCTACTCAACCGTCAAAAACTAATCAGCAGAACAATCAAATCCGGCGCTGCTTCGCTGTAGCTATGTTTGAATTATGCTGATTATCGGGAAAGAACACCTTTTCAATGCTGAAAGCGGCAACGAGTGTAAAACTGCTGATGGAACTATGGATATTTCAAGAGCCAAATTTCGACGACATTGGGAATGCATTAAGAAATCGGGCTAAAAATTCCAATCCGCTGCTTTAAGATAATCTTTACTCAGCTTCAAGTCACTTCATTGCGTTTCTGCAGTCACATGTATGTGCAGATCATTTTTTGTATTACTTCAATAGCAGAAATGTTTTGTGTTATCCAAGATTGGGGAGGCGATGGTGCTTTTCATTCGTGGTGCCTCATCACATTTTTTCGCTAGAAGTTTTAATAAAGCCACGACTTACATCGCAGAACTGCAACAAAGTAATCTGCTACGCAACAACATGAGTAGCAAAAAGAACAGCATTTTTCAAAGTAATCTGCTTCTGAATAAAAGATTTCCTAAAGCAGTTTGCAACCTGGGTAAACCAAATTCATTTAACCCATTCATCCCGCTTATTACGACTTCCTCTACATATTTTCTTTGCCACACTGTGTTCACCGTCATTACTGCCTTTTGTATTGTATTGGGCTACTTTGCAGTTTTGTTTTTCATTATAATTTGTCATAACGTTATTTTCTAAAAACTGCTTTTCGATAGTTATCGTTTCTTGAAAGTGGAGTTTTCTTTATGATGCATTCTTTTTTGGAAAGATAATTTCATTGCTGATCATTCTGATGATTATTAATTTAAATCTAAATTTAAAAGTTTGGAAATCATGTTCGAAATCGAAACATACAAGATCGTTTCTCAAACTCAAAGTGAGTGGGGCGAATTTGTCTTTAGGAACTCCCGAAGCAATGCTTAGCGGCATGTTGATTTATGATGAATACATTTTTTCCAATATATTCGAAGGACTATTGAATATGAGGCGTTCCATGAGGACATTTTAAAAATACCAGGGAAGGTAGGAAATTGTGGCCCGATTGTTGTTGGCTGTTCGATTACCGAAACTACTCGCAGTTTTCAATTTCGTACATATAGCCTGGAAACGGTGAAAGTGGCAGCAGGTTGAGTTCTGTGAAAATCATCATGCACATTTGTTCTGTCGGCTAAACTGTTCAGAAGTGCGTGTGTTCAAAGTTGACTTCGATCCTGATATGGTTTTTATGTGCTGTGTGAACAGTTTGGCACCTCCTACATCAAGAGCCATATGCATTTGTTTGTCTATGTCCGGGGTCGGCAACTTTTTGCTTACTGTGTGCCGACTTCAAGTTTCAAATCTGTCAGCGTACCAACAAAATAGGGATTTTTATACAATTCAAGGTTAACATACATCTGTGTGAATCATAACAACATTGATATGTAAAACTTGGATCTTACGCGTGTCACTGGAAACTGCTTGGCGTGGCACCCGGACTGGTGGTTGACGACCTTTGACCTATGTCAGTGGTCTCAAACTCAAATTGCTCCGAGGGCCAAGTGAGGGCTAATAAAGTAACCCGAGGGCCGCATTATGACGCTGACGCAACATTGGCGGCAACCGAACCTTACTGGAAATAACTTTTACATCTTATTTCCTTCGAAATGTGTCATGAGTTGCAGGCAATTCATTTCTAGCCGTCTCTACGTTCGTTTGAAAGGAACTTGTTCACTCGCTAGCCTAGAAATTTCTAACGTCGGTGAATAAACTAAATAACGTAAATGTTAATTACTTCAAAATTCCCAAAAACCATTGTGGGCCGCACAAAACGCCCTCGCGGGCCATATGCGGCCCGCGTCTTTGAGACCCTGATCCATGTTATGGGTTTCCCAAGTAAATTTAGTAACACTACCACATGCTGCATGGCTTTAATTTTTCGAAACTTGATTTTTTGTCAACACTAGTTTTTACGAATTCAAATGCATCTAATTCTCACATTCTTCAATACCAAAGACCTATGCCCTAGAAATCAAACTGGTAATGTCGTGACTTTTTCCAGATCGTGCAATCAAGGGAAAATCACGAAAAAGGTTTGAAAAATAATTACAGCCGTTTGATTTTCTGAGCCGAATTTTAAAACAGTTCTATTTCAACTTGCTTGATTTGTCTGAAGTTTTGATGCAGCTCTAGTTTTGTTTTTTGGTGTGGCAACCCTGGGCGTGCGCTAATACAGCCACACACGTGTGCTTGCAATGTGTGCATCATTTTGATCTTCGTCAATTATTTGGCAGTTCAAGCGGATTGGTCATAGCAGCTTGCACGAGCCCGTATCTGTTCCGTCCCCCCAGTATTTGTATATATAACAGCCACATAATAAAAAACAAAAGTTTTCTTGCGTACTTTATGCGCATTCTCAATTCTTGTGTAGCCTAGCAAGTTCCAAACGGTCAACCCCAGTGACGTAACTAGAAGTTTAAACAAGGTGGAAAAACTAAGTTGAAGTGGGCCCATTAGCCAAAACTCAGAAAAAATTCTAGAGACGGTGGTGAATCCGAATGTGGATGGCTGTATAGTAAAACCTTCAAGTACAGGAAAATACTCCGAAAACCGTAAAAAACAGCCACTCACTGAACGCGAACCAATTACTCAAAACGTAGGGAAGTGATGGCCCGATTTTTTAATTTTAACTTGCCAGGGGTGGCGGTTTGCCCCTCTGCCACCCCAGTCAGTTACACTGTTGGTCAACCCTGTGTGTTCGCCATTCAAGGCGCGTACCTTCTCTGCTCGAATGCTATTCGACGAGACATTCGCGCGGTCTGATGTTTTTGCTGTTCTGAACTGCCCTGTTGTAGTGTTGAGTGTGTTTTACTCCATTATCTTAAGGCGCAGCCTTATATTCTTGCAGTTGTGAACTGCGCTGACGTAGCACTAAGTGCGTTCTACTCCCCTGTTTCAACGAGTGGCCAGATATTTTTGCGGTTATGAACTGCTCTGTCTCAGCGTTGAGTGCTGGTGTGTTTTCCTCCGGTCTCCTAACTTGGATCGCTGATAAATTTATGTTCATTACAGTGACACACTGTACAACAACGAATAAGGAGAGTGGGTGTAGAATATTATGCATGTTCTGTCAACAAACTCCGCCAAAACGTCGGTTTGGAAACGTGAACATGCCTTCATATTGTGACGTCACAAACAGCACGTATCCAATAAATGTGCACCATACGCCACTACTCAATACGAGAATTTGGTGGGGGCATACACCAACCAGTCGACCCGGGCATCATCAGACCTCTGCTGCACGCAAGTTAGCCTACATGCCTAATTGCATTCGTCCAGAAGTCAGACTTCCTCTTGATCAACGTATTTACTATTTAGTCAAGTGGTTGTGAAATAATGTACAGTAGAAATTGCCTAATTCGTCACTTCAAGGGGATTATAAAAAAGTGACGAATTATGCAAACAGGTGAAAACTCTATCATAGAAGTTGGTATACTTTATCATAGTAACTCGCATACACACATAATGCACAGTACTCTTATCTGCAGTAAAATACAAGTTCATGACGTTAAGGTTGAATACAACCAGGGGGGGCTCGTCTAGACGGGCTGCAGCCCTCCCTGAAAAATGTAAGGCAAAACATTCCGCCAGACGGCCAATCTCGCCTTAAGTTTGGATTAGTTACGAAAATTTCACAACACGATCATTTTCGGTACTTCCGACAGCATTTCGGCTCAACGTTTCCTAGGAATCCAACAAAACCAATGTTTCGCTGCTTGCCAACGACGCCACTTATGCGATGACGTTTTCAGCACACTTGCCGATGAATTTGGTGGTTTCGGGGCTGTCATCCGCACAGCCCTAAAGGAAAGTAACCAAACGATTGGCTGCAAAAACATGGTGGTATATCCGCCTATCGCAAAGCGTTTTTGATATTTTGACGATGAATTTTTAAAGAAAAAACGGAGGAAATATGACCTTGACTGTTTTTTACTGCCTGAATTTCTTGGATATTGAATTTTATAAATAAGTTTAACAAGGGTTTTACTAGTACTTTGGCGATATTGGCGGCATTGGATTCAAATCTGGTCGCCAATCTTGGGCTGCGAAAATAGAGCCCTTCGTTTATCTGCACCAGTGCAGCTTGCAACTGTAGGCTAAGCTGATAAGTTTTCTATGGTTGGAGTTTGAAGATGTATGGCAGTAGTTAGTGGATCTCATTCTTGGACAACACAAGATGTGACTGGTTTAAAACATTGAAATATGAAAAATTTGAAGCATGAGAAATCTAGCAAGCCCATAAGCATTCAAGTACTATAAGTAGACCTTTAATTTCTTGGTATGGTGAACGTTGCAGCTGTAACTGATTCAGGATACAAACTTTTACTGGAAAAGCATAACAATCCAGTCCAAAAAACGAGAAATCTTGTGTAAAATCATAAACTGTTCGAAATTTTTTGGAAAATTTAAACTTCATTTGAAGAAACATGATGAAAGTACCAGCTCAAAGAAATGGCAGCATGACACGGTTTTAATAAAATGCTAATCTTTGTCTTGTTAACAATAGCGCCTCATTAGTCGAGCGGAATGTTCCAAGCCTATTGTGCGAGTGGTGCAGGGTTCGACTCTCGCCTTTGCAGCTTTGATGGCAGTGGTTTGGTTATGCGACATACTTTTGATGGGACCGGTTTAATATTTTGTGTTCGTGTTTACGCTTTAGGGTTTGGTTTCATTAAACTGAAGTGAATGTTTTCTATGTATCAATAAGGACAACTGAAAATTACGAGTTTGATAAGATTAGGACTGCTGGAGTGACTGGAAACGCCACTATATTATAAAAACAGCCAGGGCGACAATCCCATATGTTCAACCAGAGATGAAATTTTGCAGCCCTCCCGGCCAATTGTGACGAATTAAGCGAATTGACGAATTAGACGAGTTCTACCGTATTATGGCTTGCCCAGGTAGTCTTCTCGTATTTTGGACCGCATAGAAGCAAGATACCTTTGGTGCTGATGACCAAAATTACACTTTTTCGCAGCCTGTTGTTCAGACAGCCAGATGGAGTTAATATTGTGGTCAGTACAGTTTATTTAGCAATCACTGCTAAGCTTGACCCAACCGAGTAGTGCAGTTACGGGATAATGGGTGTTAAACATGTTGCGGACACAACCCCTTAATCTATATTTATTAACATTTATAACGTATTTGAGATACAAAATGTTCTTAATATAAACATCAGCCATGCAGCAGGAGATTAACGAGTCTAGACATCAGAAAGGCTTAGCAGACGTACTTAGGCCAGTTGAAAGCACGATACGCATGTATTTTAAGCAAATTTCAATTAAGCTCATGGTAATGTTAATCAATTTGCGCTAATGAAACAAATGTTCATCGTGGCCCACTGCCTTGACCCGTCTCAGGTTTGTTTCTTCAGTAACTGTGTTTTCATAACTGAACGATAGGCTTGATTCTCACTTTTGGCAATTTTTTTAACAATTTGTATTTCATTACAACATCTCTAAATAATCGTCGTTAATCAAACGACACTGATCAAGACCCAATTCCTTTTGTTAAGCTCGTTTAAAAATTGTTAGTTGCAAACTACGAGCTTATGGGTACTTGCCGGAAAATAGTTAATAACATTATAATTAATTCGCACAATTAGAAAATGCTGTATGAATTAAATATAAATTTTCAGGCTGTCTAGCCCCCCCTGCACAAACATAAAGCCACCAAAGGAAGAATTTCTAGCGACGGTTCTGCCGAAATTGTGTCTGCAAGTGGAACTAAAAACTAGTTAAACAAGAAAAATAAAAATTGGATATTTTGTTGTGAAGGACATTCGGCCTCGAGATGTGCAATAAAGTCAATCTTTTTTTAGAAATCACCATGGAGGGGGCGGAGTTGGGCTACTACGCCACTGCTCTGACCTTTGGGCCCGATACGGCCTAGCTAGTGTCTTAGTCCGACATAACGCACTCGTAGCACAACCCTGAGTTTCTATTACTTCGCCAAACTTGCAATGTGAATATACGTCACAATGATTCCATTTGTGCATATTAGAACAACTCAATAAAAAGTCTGCGTGTTTTGTGCGCGGGCTGTCGCAGGCAGCCTTGTGTTGCGTAATCATTAGGCACTGATGTTCTCCCACCTTCCACTGTTGGGTCTCGGGTGCCTAGATTCTACTCATTCCATCACGTACCGATTGACTGCCTGGGTAAGTCTGTCCAAGTGTAGGTCGCTGGTGCTACTGTAGGGTTTATTTCTTAAAAATGTTTATTTGTTAACGGTTTGCAAATGCTGCTAGCTAGTCGCCATTGTTGATCTTACGGATTGCTGCAATTAAATGGGTGTCGTGCTTGCGCGCAGAAAACCGTTCCAATGAAGTTGTAACATTGTTTACATGTGTTGCCACTTTGCACATTATTTGATTGAAATATTGCGTTGTCGCTTTGTTCTTTCCATGTGCATTTATATTTACTGCGAATGGGTTCGCCACTACACTCACGCCTTAATATTGCAACGGTAGACGATTGCATAATGGGCCGAACATTATCTTTGCGTAACCTCGAGTTACCTTTACGTGAACTTTAGTAGTGTTGCCATCAAGTTGATATTGTTGATCTTACGCCTTGCTGCAAATATCTTATCTGCTTACGCACAGAAAACTTTTCCGATGTGAATCTGTCTGCTTCGTTCAGGGTTGTCAGATGGTGTCAAATACGGCAAATGTTGCCAAAATTTTGCCATTTTTGAAATACCAATTGCCGTTATTGAAAAAACAATCCCTTTCGATTATCAAATGAATACCCAAACTTCAGAGAGAAAATAGAACTCAACATCCATCCTCGACAGGTGCACCAGATAATGTCTGAATATGATCAGGCCTATTGTCTGAAGAACTGGTGTAATCATTGCAGTGTTATCTTTCATTTACAGCGAATATAACCTGCGTAATTACTGTAAAATTGGCTTCTTGTTACTGTGTTTCCGGTTTTGCAATGCTTAAGTTGGTATACGTTTAAAAGTAACGATTCTGTAAATAATCATTAAACTGAAATATTACTCAGTTTCAACTATGAATCAATCGGAAGTATTCCGTAGCCAAGAATCAGAGACTATGATCTAAACAGTATATATTTTGCCTGGTATCGTGATTCCCCTTAAAACAGTTCCAATCCGTTGGCAGATGGTTTTACATTTTTATGTGCTTTGTAGTAAGCATATTTCGACGAAACTAGTTGGCTATCGACAACCTACTTGTCTCTGTATCAAGATGGAATTCGTGGTTGGAACCATTTCGCTTGTTGGGTTTGATAGGGTTAACCATAGCAAGTTAATCTCAAAACAACAAAAAATCACTGCAAGATAGATATGTATGTTGGCCCCTCTACGTTTACCGTGGCCCCCACTTTTTAAATTCTAGAATAGCCACTGGATGCAGTAAGCGTTCAGCCATTTGTTTCAAGTTTGTTCTTTACCGATTGTGACAGTTTTGTAGAAGTTACAGCAGTTGTTTTTTGTAGTTGCGTAAAAGTATGTTGTATGATTAAACTTTTCGAAAACTGACGATAAGTCTTGTTATTGCTTTTCTTGCATTTAGTATGGAAAAGGTTTTTGACATATATGTGGGAACTCTGAATGGTGTGCCGTTGGGGCGTTGCTACGGATCGAACGATAGTAGAAAAAGGATTTAGCTAGCCTTGACTATAGCCCATACACCATACAGTGATTTCACGCAGGCCTGTTTTGTAAGATTTTGAGTGGAGGGGCAATATAAATGTCGAACCAGTGGCGTACGTAGAAAATTTTCATGTGGGGTTGGTTCAGGGTCATATGGTGGTCATTTGTATTTGATGTGCGCTGTTTGTGACGTCACAATTTGACGTAATTTTCATGTTTCCAAACCAACGTTTTGGCGACGTTAGTTGACATAATATGCATGTTTTTCGACATCCACTCCCCTTATTTTGTGTCGTTGCACTGAATATAAACTATCAGCGCTCCAAGTTAGGCTATCGGAGAAAAACAAACTCAACGCTACGACACAGCAGTTCATAACTGCAAAAATATCAGGCTGCGTGTTAAAACAGGGGAATGAAACACGCTCATCACTACGTCAGAGCAATTTACAACTACAAAATCAGGCTGCGCTAAGGTCTCCTCAAATGCGGGCAGTTGAACATTGAAGGTGTGCGGCTGAACTGCTGGCTGGCGCACACCCCGGTTTGCAAGATCAAATTTTGCTAAAGCAGATAAAGTACGCAGGAAAATGTTTGTTTTTGTGATGTATAGAAGTCCGCAGGCCCGTAAGCAGGGGGATGGGGCGAAGCCCCCTTAGAAAAATTTGCGCCCCCACAGGAAAAATGTGTTGGAGGTATTTTGAAACTATTGCACATAGTTTAAAAAATTTCTTCCCCTCTTTGAAAACTCTTCGCCC
>Ga0210059_1006919_pt1 | contig 18119 bp, 10 predicted proteins | sample Ectturendosymbi2_FD_188042 | JGI IMG/M metagenome (GOLD analysis project Ga0210059, IMG submission 188042) | Ecteinascidia turbinata endosymbiont from Florida, USA - Sample 2 (SPAdes) (version 2) | ecosystem: Host-associated > Tunicates > Ascidians > Unclassified | place: Key West, Florida... | reverse complement strand
ACCCCTCTCCGGCGTCCCAGCGACGCCCAGTACTTGTTCAGAACAGCCATGTAGCGCTCCTTGTTGACTGTCTGAGATCGGCCTTCATCATCTTCGAACCAAAAAGGCCCGATGATCCTGTGCTTGCTCATGGCCACCCAGGCAGTACATTTAACGGAATGAAGCGGCCTCTGAAGCACTTCGTGTGGAACCTTTGAACCCCAAAAAACATTGTTTTTGCTATTGACGTGCCCGGAAAGCAAAAAATGGGCTTCATCTGAGAACCGGACGTTCTCAAGAAAGTTTTCGTCATTTTAGGTAATAACTCCAGAAAATGGTAATAACTCCAGAAAATTATGGTCTACTTTTAATGAAATACTCAACAAAGGAAAAAAACAAACAAACATTATTAACAAGGTGCAAAACGAACTGGGGTCATCAGATACTACTGCCTCTGATATTGCTAATACTTTGAGCAAATATTTTTCATCCATTGAAGAAAAATTAGCTAACCAAATAGAAAAAACAATTCTAGCCGCACCAAAGACTTCTGCAGCATCAAACCTTCTGACATCCTTTTTCTTATCTCCCACCTGCCCAGAAGAAGTACAAAAAGTAATAAGTAATTTGGATGCAAAAAAAGCAGTACCTATAAATGACATACCAATCAAATACCTAGCTGGTAGAACAATTCTAAGTTCTTATGAGATCTTTTTAATACGTGTATCCTTGATAGTGAGTACCCTGATGAATTAAAGATAGCACAAATTATCCCCATTCACAAATCAGGATCAAAAGAATGCTGCTCAAATTATCGACCGATATCTATATTACCTGCAATCAATAAAGTATTCGAAAAACTTCTTTATTCTAGATTGTTTTCTTATGTTGAGACAAACGAGCTATTATCTCCAAGCCAATATGGATTCGAGAAGGGACATCTACCGAATTAGCTATAAATGAAATATATAACTATTATCTCTATAATTTAGATCAGGGATCAGTAACTTGTTCAATATTTCTAGATCTCTCCAAAGCATTTGACACTGTGAACCATAAAAAACTTTTAGAAAAGCTAGAAAAACAATATGGCATTAGAGGATTACCATTGAAATTATTTGAAAATTACTTAGCTAATTGAACACATTTTGTAAGTATTGAGGATGTTCAATCACAAAAAGCTAGTGTAACATGTGGTGTTCCACAAGCTTCAAATCTAGGGCCTTTATTTTTCATACTCTATGTAAATGATATTACACATGTCTCAAAATTTAAAACAACTTTATTTGCAGATGATACAGTTCTTTCTTTTTCAGCAAAATCAATCATTGATCTTAAAAAAAAGGTTAACAAGGAACTAAATAATATAGACAACTGGTTGAAACATAATAAAGTATCTATAAATTACAATAAAACTCATTACATGCTGATTATAAAACAAAAAATACCTCTGGACTTTGACATGAACATTAGCATTAATAATCATATTATATCCAAAGTTGATAATCTTAAATACTTGGTAGTATTATTAGACAACAAGCTAACCTGGAAATCACACATAGCTCAAGTGAAAAAACAAATATCCCAAGCCTGTGGAGCTTTTACAAGGCTTAGACATTACCTTCCCATCAATTCCTTAATAACAGTATATTATAGTCTGGTCTTTTCTCATCTTCAATTATGGAATAAGTATCTGGGGTGCAGCATCAACATATTGACTTAAAACAATAAAAACAATACAGAATAAACTTATAAGATTAATTTCATTTGGAAGTGATATTGTATTGTATTGAGTAACGTCTTCACTCCCACACGCAAAACGCTAGACTTATAACATGCATCGCAGTAAAGAGAAATGAAAAAACACATATACATGAAAGAAAATGAGGACGTATACATTGCGGTAGTATAGAGTATATGCTTGATGGCGCTAATGCATTTTGTTGAAATACACGCATGAATCACGCCATTATGATAATGAAGAACTGCAATGACTTCCAAGTACATCGATGTATAGTATGCATGAGGGAGTTGGAGGCTGCGAAGGACCAAGGGTTATCTAGGCCGCAGACCTCCCATGAACGAAGCTGCTTTCAGTGTAAAGGGAACAGTGTATAATAGTTAGTAAAAGTCTTTTACTCTGGTTATAAAATGTAATATATGTAAAGTGGTTATATGGTAAATTGAAGTAAAATGCATTTGCAAGCAAGGAAAAGCCACCAGAAGAAAACGGTTTATGTCACGTTAAACACGTGCTGTTTTCATACGTTCAAAATTATTCGTGATTGCCAGAGGAAATGCGCCATAAGCTGTAGACCACTGCAACATCGCAATAGTGTAACGAGATTTAAGTAGGTTGAGAAACAGTCGCGCAGTCATGCTTTGCGGAAATTTTTTAGTTCATGTAGATCAAATGCTGAAACTGTATGCAAAGCTCAAAATTTTAAAGCTAAATGACATTTATACGTTACAAATAGCAAAATTGATGCATAAATTTAAGCATGACTGCTTACCATCTGTTTTTAACTATTTATTCACAAAGTTGGACAATATACATTCATATAATACTAGACAGAAAACAGCTCAAGAATATATAGTTCCCAGAAAAAGATTGGCAATTGCACAAAAATCTCTTGCATATATAGGAGTTAAGATTTGAGATCTTTAGATCAAAATTTAAAAGTACAACCTTTCTACATTTTCAAAAAGAAATGCAAGTTACACTTCTTAAACCAATATTAACACATGTCAATTATATGCTACCTTAAGTATTCCCCATTGTCATAAAAAAAATTTCTGATGGTACAAACCGTAAACCCCATTAACATAGCATTATCTTAATATTAGGCTAGCGGGTATCTTAATATTAGGCTAGCGGGTATCTTAATATTAGGCTAGCGGGAGACCTAACTCGAAAACTACCTGGTTATATTAGGTACCCCGGGAAGATGCACATATAATTTTGATTGTATTTCTATTCATGAGTTTGCTTGTTTATTTGTTGTTTTTCGTGTGTGTTTGTTTCCCAAATAAATCTAATCAAATTATTTGTGCCTACAGTTAGTTTAAAATTTATGTTGGAAAAATCATGAGTCATGTTCAATGGTTCATAGATATGATCTTTCCCATTGACCATTCCGAAAGTTACTTTTGAGTTTTTACTCATAGGTAAGACAAAACATTTTACTAGGTTCCAAGGTAAGTATACAGTATTAGATTAGATTTTTTAGGATTGATATCGTAAGTGGGGGTGTTTTAAGCCTTTTTGGCTCACTTCATCTGGCCCTCGGCTCAAACTGCTAGATAGTAATATTTCACTCACGTTTTTATTGGAAACTAGGTTAAAATCTGATACTTTTGGTACTTTGGATAACTTGCTGAGGTTTCGGGTTCAAAAGTTATAACCTAAATACAACAAAATAAATAATCCCATTATTAGATAATTAATTATTTTGTTTATTTTAGGCCATAACTTTTAAACCAGAAACACTAGAAAGTTGATCAAGTGCTCAAAAGACTTGGATTCTAGCCTAGTTTCCAATGCAAACTTTGGTGAAATACTTCTGTCTAGCGTAGTGACTTTTGACCTAGGTTCAATCGAACCTTTACGATTCGACGACGGTCATCTGAAATATAATTAAAGGCATGTGACCACTGTATAATTAAATATAAAATGTTGATTGATTTTATTTCACTGATTTGATTTCAGTAACCCATTTTTACTTTCTGTTATATTGGGCAGAAATAGGGTTCGACAAAAGCTTGGAAAACTGCGTAAGGGTTTGGCATGTTGGTAAAGGTTAGGTCTAGTGGTTGGGCCCTTGGTCAGGTATCATGAGCCAAAATGACCAAAAACGAACTTTACTTATGACGTCACTCACAAAAACCTGAAACTCAAATCCAAAAATTTTGTTTTTCATTGCAGACTCGAAGACTTGCCGAGTCTTTTGAGGGTTTGAACAGCTCTCTTGCGCAATCGGCTGAGGACTTTGCAGTAGGTAAGTCAATCAAAATATCCCCGGTTTTCCCCTGATTTCCACGTACGGTATATTCGTACACCAGAAGCCAAAGTGTTAATATTGTTTCTGCATGAAAATACCTGTAGTAGCAATTTTGAGACTTAATTTTTCAACCACAATAATAGTTGTTTTGTTTTGACAATGGATTTACTGTAACAAACCAAGAGTTACGCCTGTATTTGACAAATTACCATTTTGTCATGTTTTGATTAAGAAATATACACCCTTGAAAATGCTGCGGAATCACTGGAAGCATAGAAACTTAGATTTACCTAAAATTTCCAAAGGATTCGATTTCTAAATTATACAAAGTTTCAAGCTAATTAAGGATTTTTTTAACTCTGTCAAGATAACATTTCCTTTGTTTGGGCTTAACTCTTTAAACTGAAACACCGTCAAAATCTTCATGTTACTGCAGAATACAAATGCAGGTTTTCATCTCTAATTTGCAATTGGTATCAGTGTGTCCACTGTCCATCCTAGTTTTCATTGGTGTTCATGTTGTGATCCTGGTATACTCACTCGTAGGCATCAATGACTTGATTTTTTGCAGCGTAAGCTAAGCTTATTCGGTTTGGAGTTTGTTAGTTGAACCTTCATTTACAGTGGTCTATATATATATATGCTCTATTGCTATCTTCATCAACTAAGACCTTCGGTGCCAAGTGGATTTAGCTGTAAATCGTGTTTTTGTGCCACTTTGCAGCTACTTAGCTTGTCAGTTGATTGTGCTAAAAGAGGTGTTCAAACTCTCAAAAGACTTCTAGTTTGCAATGAAAAAAATTTAAGTTATGGATTTAGGTTTTTTGTGGGTGACGTCATAAGTGGGATAGGTTGAGGCTTGTTTGGTCGAGGTTATCAGGTCCTGGGCCCCAACTGCAAGAGGGAAGTGTTTTGCTCAAGTTTTTACTGGAAACCAGGCTAAACTTAGTCTTTTGAGCCTTTGGTGAATTTCTGAGGTTTCTATCTCAAAAAGTTATGGCCAGAAAAACTTAATTTCGGTTGAAATTACCCTAACAAGATTGATTTATACAAAGCTTGATTATTTTACTCTAACATTTGAACCAGAAACCCTAGAAAGTTAATCAAAGGCTCAAAACACTCGGAATATTAGCCTAGTTTCCAGTAAATGCTTGAGCAAAACACTTCCTTAGCTCCCAGTGAAACCTAATTTTTTATCCCAGTGAAACCTAATTATTTTCATTTTTTATTTGCTTTGATAAAAAGGCTACAGGTTATTTGACATGTACACACAAATGTCATCTGTTGTAAGATTTGTCAAAAAAACAGCAAAAATGAAACGGTTTTGTGCTAATGTTTACAGCTTCATCTATTTATTGTTCTGTGATTGCTGTTACAATTGCAAAAATAATCGAAACAATGAAAAAGAAAAGTAGACATGTAGAAACAAAACCAAAGTTATTTTAATCATTCAAATGACAACAAGGTGAGAAACCTTGTAAAATCTTGAGAAAAGCACAAATAGACAAGGAACATAATAACTTTTACTTTTACTGTTAACACTGAAAATACAAACTTAAAAGCTGTACTCGTTTTAAATCAGCACTAAGAACGAAGACAAGTTTTTTTTCATTTGAGATCAAACTAAATGTACGATTTCTTTCTTTTACCTTTTTTATCTTTTCATTGACCTATTTTTAGTAAGAAATTCATGTATTGTACTTTATGATTTATGTCCTCAGGTTCCTAGTCCTATGTAATACATTAAAATTTGTGTTGGTGCTCACTACATTTCATTTGTTTTTGTGTTTTTGATGTTGCTTAAAAAATAAATTGGTGTAGACTACAAATGCTGAAAAAAGAGCCATTCGGTATTTATCTTGCTAGTTTTACTTTACTGTAAAAGCAGGTGTGTGGCAAAGCATTAAGCCCTTTATTTTCCCTTATGCATGCTGGTGCTGGTGAAAAATGAATTAATTATTGTTATGTTCATCTTTACCTTTCTTTGGTGTTAACACTTTGAGCCGGCATACGATATATTCGTACTTTGATTTCGGCCTAAGAAACAGCAGTTTTCGGTTACCTTACCAACGCCCTAGCTCCTCTGCCGATTGCGCTAGAGAGCTGTTCAACGGCTCAAACGGATCGGCCAGTCTAGTAGATTGCACTCGAAAAAATTTTTTTGGTTGGGGGTGTGGATTGTTTGTGACTGACGTCATAAGTGAAGTAGTTTTAGGGTCATTTTGGCTCATGTTGCCTGGCCTAGGGCCCAACCGCTAGGCCAAAGTGTTTCGCTGAAGTTTTCATTAGAAACTAGACTCGAGTCCGAGTCTTTTGAGCCTTTGATCGACTTTCTAGCGTTTCTGGTTCAAAAGTTATGATCTAAAATAAACAAATTAATTAATTACCTAATTAGTTAATTAGCCAAATATTTTTACTAACTTACATCACAACTTTTGAACCTGAAACCCCAGCAGGTCATCCAAAGTATCAAAAGACTCGGATTGTAGCCTAGTTTCCAGTAAAAACATAAGCGAAATACTACCACCTAACGGTTGGCGCCCAGACCAGACAAAGTGGGCCAAGGTGGCCTAAAAGCCCTCCACTTATGATGTCACTCACAGAAAACCCGCACCCCCCAGGCAAAAAATTTTTTTCGAGTGCAATCTACTAGACTGGCCGATCCGTTTGAGCCGTTAAACAGCTCTCTTGCGCAATCAGCAGAGGAGCTAGGGCATTGGTAAGGCAACCGAAAACTGCTGTTTTTTTTGTGAAAATCGCTGAAACCACCTGGGTGCCAAAGTGTTAATCACCAGGCTGACCTCTCAGTTGATAACCCTGTCAGTTAGGTACTGTAGCGTAGCCCTTGAGCTAACTTGTCATACTTCTATGATTTTTGCTTATACATTTTTTGGTGTGGTCGGTTCCAATATGTGAAATGTAAGTGGTTGGTAGCATATGCTGGTTGCATGAAATATGTACTGTGTGCAAGGTTTACTATGTCCATAAAATAAGCAGCACTAATGGAGCAGTAACAAATACTATCAGTGAAACACACTAGCTGTTTACTGAATATCATCACTTTCATTGTATGAAGAAGGTGTAAGATGTGCCACAATGATGGCTAAACATGGTCCACAATAACAATTCAGTCCATTTGATTTTCAGAAAATGGATTTCATTTTCATACACTGGCGATCCAAGCCAATTTACTCAGTATATAATGCTGCTTTTTGCATCACTGGAAAAAAGTTCATTTTTGATCTAGGACATATAATTACACTTGCCTTGCTTGCACGTACAATATAACTATGGTAAGAACACCGAAATATGGGTGGTTTCATTGTAAAGTTCAGCAGAAATTTGTGGTAATGTAATAATTTTAACAAAACATTGCTTTGTTTACGCTGGAAATGAGAAAACCATAGTGTTACATGACTCAGTCAGCTAAGCATTTTTCGCTGAAAGCTTTCAGCATTGCTAATTTAATATTCTCAAAACTTTTTTCTTGGCTGTTGCCAACAGTTTATGTTTAGCAATGAACTTCTTGCATCAAAAATTGTGGCATTTATCATGTGAAGAAGGTGATTTGTTATTAACAAAAGACATTTCTTATGACTTAGTTTTTTCATAAATGACACTTTTTTTTGACTGTCCAAATGAAGACAGCGATTCAGGCAACGAGCTAAAATATTTTCTTGTTATTGGAATACAATTTAACAGGGTTCCTATGGAGTCTGCAAAAAAGTTTGGTCATTTTCAAGCCTGGAAAAAAAGCTTTTTGGTATGTTAGTATGAAAAAAGGAACCAGACTTGATCTTTTGACATGCATTTTGATAATATTTTGTTCTTATAGTTTGATAAGATTGATAATTTTGTTTTCATCGTGTTAACTATTGTGATATAATGCTTGTATTTGACCTGAGTATGTCAGTCAGAAAAATTAAGTCTGGAAAAAGTCTAGTAATTTATATTCAAAATTGCCTGGAACCGCAGTTTAAATTCCCCCATGACTTTACTTTTTTCCTGGAGCCTGTTGGATTTTAAACTTCTTTTTTTGGAAGTTTTAAGTTTGTGTCTTCTTAAAATTGCTTACAAAGTAAGCTAAGGCATGTGCGACACCATCTTTTTGTAGATAGCATCTATTTCTGCATGTAAGTTATTTTCCACAATACGTATATATGTGAATCAAGTAGTTTCTGTCCATATGCCCAACAAACTGAGAAAGTGACCATTCACCATTTCCCATAAAAATTCATAGAACTAAGGAGAGTATCAGAAATAGCCACGGGTCATTCTCTGTCAACTGTCCCAGCCAGTCAACCCACCATCTCAGATTTTCCTCCAATTTCGTAAATAGATAAAACTTTTCATGATGATTCCAAAAAACTAAATTTTATTGAAATTGGTTAAGGTTTCGCGAAGTTATGGACCATATAAAATGACAACTTTTCGTGGTCAATGAAGTGTAACGACTAGCAAGAAAATCATCAACTAACTTTGAAACTAAATCATTCTCACTGTAATCATTTAATTGTTCCGAAAACTTGACAAAAGGTTGTGTCAAGTATCCTTTCTTCAGTAGTGAAGAAAAATTTTTAAAAATCAATGAGTTTACCCCAATTTTAGGGTAAAGAAAATAGGTAGTCATCAAAATCACTCATACGTGACATAAATTTTGAAAGATGATAACTCGATGAGCACACATGCTATTGGCATGTGCAATGCACCATCTGAAAGCTCTCACTGAGGAGATTTTAGTCTTAAAATATCCTCATTGCTTATTTTATAGATAATCCCCAGAGGGATTTCTGGGGATTTCCCTAATTTTTTTGCCTTTTTTGGCCATAACTTTTGAACCAGAAATGCTAGAAAGCCAACCAACCTCTCTGAAGACTCGTAGATCAATCTGGTTTCCAATAAAATTCAAGTCAAAAGAATTGGCTCTTGATGTTGACGCCCAGGGCCTGATAATCTTATCTAAACATGGACAAACTTACTCCCATTATGATGTCACCAACAAAGCAACAAATGTCTGAAACTTTCCAATTTTTCTTTTTAAAGTGAAACTACAAGACTTTCCGCATCTTTAGAGGGTGTGAACAGCCCTCTTACTCAATCGTCTGGCGAGTTATGGTTGTGCAAAGTTCAGCAAAAAGTGGTCCACGTGGCATTTAAAGGGTTAAAGTCTAATTACATTGAAATCTTAGGAAAAAAGTTTGTGGGATGTTTATTCAAAAGAAACAAAATAAGCAATGAGGATATTTTAAGACAAAAATCTCCTCAGTGAGAGCTTTCAGATGATCTATTACACATGCCAACAGCATGTGTGCTTGTCAAGATAATACCATTCAAAATTTATGTCATGCATGAGTGATTTTGATGACTACCCATTTTCTTTACCCCAAAATTGGGGTAAGTGTATGGATTTTTTGAAAATTCTTTTCACAAGTGAAGATAAGATACTTAGGCAACCTCCTGTCAAGTTTTTACAACAATTAAATGATTACAGTGAGAATCATTTCGTTTTAAAGTTAGTTGATAATTTTCTTGCTAGTTGTTATGCTTCATTGACCACAAAAAGTAGTCATTTTGTATAGTCCATAACTTTGCGAAACCTTAACCACTTTCAATAAAATTAATTTTTTGGAATCAGCATGAAAAGTTCTATCTGCTTACTGAGATGGTGGGTTGACTATTCCAATTTTTTTGGTTCATTTGACATAGAATGACTCCCACATTTTTATTGCCAATGTTTCCCTATGTCATTTTGTTGCTCATTGTTAGTGTTGCGATCGGAAATCCCGAGCGGCATGTGCGCAAAACTTCGCACCGTGGCAGCAAGCAACAATAGAGATCACCTGACGAGATCACTCTATTATTGCTTGTTCACTCCACATACATGTATTTCTGTTCTTCGCGCACATCCCGTTCGTGGTGAATCATACCATCAACGCAACACCACTGGAGAGATTGCAACATTAGTTTCTCAGTCTCAAACTTGATTTTGCTGATGTTGAAAATTTTGGTGTTTACAATGTCCTACATGATTTCATCTAGATTTTTGGGTTTTTACTTGTTGTTTCTACTATGATTGTATAAGACTTCCATGTTTTACTAAGTTTTCTATCCCAGCTAAAAGTTTCTCATGCTTCTCAAACGTTGTTGCTTGGTCACTTAACACCTTCAGCGCCAATGTACATTATACTTGTACTTTGAAATCACATTGAGCACATGTTTTTGTGCTGTTTTCCTGCCATTGTGCAACGCCAGCCGATTTAGCTAGAAAGGGTTTGAACAGCTCTCTAGCACTATCAGCTGGTGAGTTATGGCCTTTAGTCAAAATGGCCAAGGTCACCTTTTGTGCAACTTGAATTTTTACAAAACGTTTGGTTTTTGAGCCATAATTTTGGCTCCAGATATGCTAGAAAGCTAATCAAGGGCTCTAAAAACTGGAATGATAGCGTAGTTCCCAAAGAACTTGAACCAAAAAATGGCTCGTTCAGTTGGCACCCAGGACAGGTAAAATTGGCCAACAAGGTGAAAACATGCCCCCATTATGACATCACCCGCAAAAAACTAGAGATTGACTGATTGCTCTTTTGGGTTTGATGCCGATACTGACATATCAGCCATGCGTGGACCGATAACCGATATTTCTAAAATGTTTAAATCTTAATTTTTGCTTCATTATCAAAATATAATGTAATCTATGCCTTACTTTTTTTTTAAAACTTCAAAAATCAGGATTTGTGAGCTAAAATTTTTCATATTGCAGCAATTTCAATATTTTGCTATGATTTTTAGTTAATTTGACTTATGGAGATGCTTTTATTTCGGCTTCGACGGCCGACATGTGCTCCATGGTTCATCTTATCTGCTTGTTTATGAAAACGCACCTGCTGGCGTTGCTGCAAGACAACTGTCTTGCTTGGTTCATTGTGCTTTCTTGTGGAAGTTGTCTGCATGCGTGATGAATATAACATCATTTTGTCGACACCCATTGAGGCCGATAATATCGGCTGTTTTGTCCAATACCAATATATCGGTAAAACCCAAATATCAGCCGATATATTGGCCAAAACAAAAAAAATGGTAAAAACTCTAAATGAGAAGACTTTCCCAATCCGTAGAGGGTTTGAACAGCTCTCTACCATAATCTACTGGTGAGTTGTGGTGTTTCAAAGCTTTGCCAAAATAGTGGCACCTGCGCAACTTAAAGGTAAACCGCCTGGGAACTGTGGATATCACCGCAGGGAAACCACCTTGGATTTGAAGTGTTAAGTGGCTCACGTGGGTCTTAAAAGAAAAAATATCCCAGAACCAAAGGTTTCAAGCTTCATTTGAAAACATTACCCTCAACAGATGTTAATATATCAAAAGGTTTTTGCAGGGCAAAGTGCACTAGTGCTTAGTAAAGGCCATAAAATATTATCCATCTGAATCTTCTCCCTTTTCAACTTTGCAACCCATGAGCAGATTTTCTGCGAGTGTCACACAGTTCTTGTAAAAGATTCAAAGATTTGGGCAAAACCTTGATTGCATCATGGAAAGCAAGTCTGTTGTAATCATAATTTGAGCAGTTTGGGTATAAGATAAAGCTGAGTAAGCGCAAAGCTGCAAACATTATTGGGATCCGCATATTATTCCTTGCATGTATATGATGTCAACATTCAAAAAGCCTTTCAAATGGAAATGGTAAATGCGTAGCATGCTTGTGGGATGAGAAGCACATAGCCACATGCACCTAAAAATGTTTTAAGCCTTAAACTGAAAAGGGGTTGAAAGCTTTGATGTGTAAACCTTGTGTTTATACCCTAGTCACGAAAAAATTTTTATATGTTTCCCATATAAAAATTATAGCAGAGTAGCAAACTTCACAATGGAATCAAGTCAACTACAATCATGTTTTTCAAACTCACTTGTGGGTCATTCCATACTTAATTGAACACCCTTGTTCACCCACCCTCATAAAATATGATGAAAGTGGGCTCATTTGAAAGAGCTTCAAAAATAACAACCAACAAAAAAATTTGAACAAAATCGGTCAAGCGGTTACCGAATGGCAAACGTTTTAATTTTTTAATAAATTTGAATTTTATGGTCACGCTTGAGTGATTTCTGGTCTGTACAGCCTCCCCCTTAAGATAAACTGGTGATTTTTTTTTGAATCCCATGTTTTCTGGGGTGCTGATGTAAAAAATGATAGTTTCATTCTTGAAAAATGAAGTTTTCACTGTCAAAATCTGCATTTTATGTTTAGCTTCCGTAATCGCTCATGCGTTGTACAAGTACAAAGCCAGTGGTGCCAAGCTGGGTTTATTTTTTCATTCATTTTCCAGTCATAGACCAAACTTTTTTTGAAATGACCGGAAAAAAAATTAAGTAAATTCAGTCATGTCTGAAAAGTCAGGCTAATGAATACTGTTACGGCGGGTTTTCATACTATAATGGGAAAAATGACCGAAATGTCTCAGCAAAAGAGACATTTAAATGCAAAGGTGCAAAAAAGAAACTCAGGTGCCAAGTGTACATATTTATTAGTTAAAGACACAGCACATGTTCTAGGACAATAATACGCTGATCCCAATTATTTTTGCACCTTTGCATTTACTCAGCTTTTTTCCTAGTTGTTCCTACTGTGGCCCTTTCCTATGTAAAGTGTGCAGCTGGGGTTGCAATTTTTTGGTTAAATTATCTTCATTGGTAGCTTTACTTTTTGTGGGTTTTATTTTGTTCTGCTTCATGCACTTACAGAGCTGATGCCTACTTCGCAGGCGAAATGTGTGCTCTGTAAGATCTTAGTGTCTGATTCTTAACTTGGAAATGGTTGCTTTCGATAGACAGTCACTTGTACAAAAGTAAGACGCTTGCTATATAACTACATCTTGTTATAGCTGACAAGGAAGAATACTGTTGTGATCCAATGCTAAGTTGTACTGTGGTAGGAAGGCCCAAGCAAACAAAGTTCTACACTGTGGCAGCAAGCAGCAATAAAGATTACCTGACGAGATCACCCTATAATGCTGTTTGCGCCTCATTGACATGGTGCTATTCTTAGTCCACTCCCCATTCTTGGTGCATCGTGCATATGATACCGTGACAACAGAAAAGCCTCAACAATACAAAATAAAAATTCCCCTTGTTTCAGCATTACCACCACACCCAAAGCCATACGAATTTCAATTGCTGTTTCACAATAGGGAGAAACAGTAGCTATCAGTAAAGCTTGTATTGCTTACAATCATGATGACTGTGTTAGGGTTACACTTATTAAGGCATGATGTTAGGTACTAGTATCACTGAAGATTCACCCTACATTTGTTTAGTATAATGTTTTTGCTCTTTACTATCATTTATTTGGTTAATATTTCATAGTTAAATGTTTTGTGTTGAACCTCACCAATAATAAGATTTTGAACATCTCAAGTGTAGGCAGATCGAAGCAATAGTGCATGTACACCACTGAAAAGAATGTTTGCTGCAAGCAGAGTTATGTAGGAGCAGCTGTTCAAATAAATTGTTGCTTTGGCCTTTAGCACATTTCCAGTGATTTTTGCTCTGAACACTTTGAGAGCTGGCCTACGAACATATTGTACCTAGATTTCGGCCTAAAACCAGCAGTTTTCAGTTGCTTTACCAATGCCATAGCTCTTCCGATTGCACTAGAGAGCTGTTCAAGCGCTCAAGCAGATCGGCCAGTCTTCTAGTCTGCACTCAAAAATTTTTTTGGTTGGGGGCTACAGAATTTTTGTGAGTGTCGTCATAAGTGAAGTAGTTTTTGGGTCATTTTGGCTCATGTTACCTGGCCTAGGGCCCAACCGCTAGGCCAAAGCATTGCGCTTAAGTTTTCATTGGAAACTAGGCTCGAGTTTGAGTCTTTTGAGCCTTTGGTCAACTTCCTAGCATTTCTGGCTCAAAAGTTATGATCTAAAATAAGCAAATTAATTAATTGTCTGATTAGCTAATTAGTCAAATATTTTCATTACTTTAGATCATAACTTTTGAACTCAAAACCCCAGCAGGTCATCCAAAGTATCAAAAGACTCGGATTGTAGCCTAGTTTCCAATAAAAACTTCAGCGACATACCACTAACGGTTTCACTCCAGGGCCAGGTGAAGTAGGCCAAGGTGGCCTAAAAGTCCTTCACTTATGACGTCACTCACAAAAAATCCAAACCCCCCAACCAGAAAATGTTTTTTTCGAGTGCAGACTAGAAGACTTGCGTCTTTTGAGCCACTGAACAGCTCTCTACCACTTTTGGCGCCGAGTTATGCGCGTGCAAAGCCACATGCGATCTGGTTGTTTCGGCGCAAGAATCCTCAAAAGCGGCCGGACGCCAAAATGTTAACACTTTCGAAGCCAGTATGATTTTAGCTTAAATCCAGCAGTTTGCATATTTTTTTGCGGACATAACTCTGCCGCCAATTGCGCTACACAACTGTTGAAAACTCTCAAAAGATTTGGCAAGTCGTCAAGTCTGCAATGAAAAACAAAATTGGGGGTTTTGGAGTTTTTGTGAGTGACGTCATAAGTGGAGCAGTTTTAGGCCTTTTTGGCCCACTTCATCTGGCCCTAGGCCCAAACTGCTTGATGGTAGTATTTTGCTCAAATTTTTTTTGGAAACTAGTCTAAAATCTGAGTATTTTGATAGTTCAGATGACTTGCTGGGGTTTTGGATTCAGAAGTTATCACCTAAAAACAATATAATAATTCATTATTCCACTGATTAGATGATTAATTATTTTGTTTATTTTAGGTCCTTAATTTTTTAATCAAAAATGCTAGAAAGTCAATCAAGAGCTCAAAAGACTCAGATTCTAACCTAGTTTCCAATGAAAACTTGAGTGAAATACTTCTGTATAGCGGTTGGACCCTAGGCCAGGTAATATGAGCCAAAATGGCGAAAAACCTACCTCATAAAGTCATTCACAAAAATACGAAACCCAAATAAAATTTATTTTTCATTGCAGAATTGGCTGAGGAGTTATGCCATTCCTAAGACACGTGTAATATGCTTGATTTTAGGCTAATTTCCAAGTACGATATACTCGCATGCCAGCAGCAAACGTGTTTTAAGTTGGTGAGCTTTGTAAATTGCATTGGCGCTTTTTGTGTGAGCATTAATGACATTTTGAACTGTTCTTCCGGCCCTGCCTGTATAAAAGCCTATATGTTTTGAAACCAAGGTTGATAAAAATCATGATTTTAAAAAAAAAAAATAAAGAAATTGGATTTTTTGATTTAATTCAATTTTTTTATTTTCATGATTTTTTTTTATTTAACGTGTAGGTGGTGACCACCTAACACTTGTAATTTTCAATTTTAATGGGTTTGTTTCGATATAACTTTTTTGTGCTTTGTTTCTTCAAGTAGAACAACTAGAAATAGCTGAACTCTCATTAAAAATTTTTTTTGCGCTTATGCAATATCCCACAAAGCAAATCACTTCATAACACCAGCTTTTTTCATACGAAGTTGATTGTTAAAATTGATTATTGTAATGCAGCTTTCACTAATTCAGCTTCTGCAAAAGTATGACTTGCGTGTATTAAACAGTAAAGACCTATAAAAGTATATCAGTTATTATGAATCAAAAATACGTTCTAAAATTATTATGTCAACAGCCTACATGTTGGATGGAATAGATGCAGCTTTTACTTTATGCCTGTTTTTTTAGCTGAGACATTTTGGTCACTGAGCCAAGTCATTTGTCCTGCAGTAGTATTGAAACTCTACGCAACAGTATTTACTGGTTTATATTTTCAGGCATTGCGACCGAATTAACTGAATGTTTTTCAGTCATTTAACAAATAATTTGGTCTAAGACTCAATAAACCTAGTTTTATGCTAGTCTATGCATTCAAATTTGTAGCATTCAAACAGTTCTGAGTCTGCAAGGGTTAGTGATTTTCAGTCTACATGTCATTTTTGCTGTTAGTTGACATAGAATCTGTGACCTCATGAAAGCTATGACAAGACTTTAATTCATTTTTTAAGTTGTGGTTTTCATAAGAACTCTGCCTTCTGTACTAATATAAGTGAAAATCTATTAGAATGCTAAATGAATGTGTCATAGCAATCACACAAAGGTTCAAAACTGTATAAAATTTTTTGCTTGATTTTGTTCAGTTTTATCACTTGCTATAAACCAAGGTTTGAATCACTGACTCGAATCAAATGTTTTAAGTTAATCAACCGTGTTTGAAACACGCTTTGTTTCTTATAAATCAAGTTTCAACATGCCATGGAATGCTAATGCCTGGTATTTTTTCAACCATGTTGAAGTCATCATATAAGTTGACTTTCAAAACTTCCAAAAGAATGATTTTGTTGAAGTTACATTTTGTTGTTCTTTGCAACAAGCATCTTGATCCATATTACTTGATTGATTAATTTGAATAGTAGTGACACTGGTTGCTACAGAGTAAAAAATGTTATGCTATTGTTTTTTCAAACTTCAGCAAACGTTTTTTTACATGTTAGCGCTAGTTGTTTTAGCAAATCGTATGAGCACTAAAATAACCCATCCATGATTTTTTATAGAAAAACTCAATTCTGTGCAACACCAACAGACCAGTTTCACATCAAAATTATTACTATCCCAGCAATTGCTAAAACCTTTATTGAAATCAAGTGTTTTTTTAACCTGAGTTTGACAATGTAGAGCATGCTGTCAGCTCTCTTTAGTTTGTATTATGTGTAAAACAGTTATTAGCAGTTGTTCAGTGTTTAAATGTGATCTTTCACTGTTGTTGTAAGAGTTGCTTCATTTTGCTTCCGTTTTTGAAATCAAAACTATTTGCATCATTAGATGCATTTAGTAGTTTCATCACTGCAAACTTTGAAAAAGCTTTTCCCACCTTAGCATTTTTGTGTTTTGTTGGTATAGTAAGCTTTTGCTCAGTGAATATGGTGGTTGGTCATATGATTGAAAGGTATATCGTGCAATATGCTTCTCAATAAAGACTGGTATTTTGAGAGATATAAGATGCCAGCTATTATATGGCACACTTTTTTCTGACTCTAATGTCTGTATGCTCTTGTTTTTTCACCATTCTTGGCAAAGCTATGTGAATCTATACTGTAGTCTTTTTATGGCAACAGTATGTTAAATTGGACCGTTTTCAGGTGCTTATGTTTTTATTTGCAATTAATTGAACATTACATTACAGTTATGTCATGTTAGGAAAAGCTATTAAATTTATGCTTAAAATTCTGCATTTTTATCACTTTCCGACAAAATTGCAGTTTTAAATAAGTGCGTGAGAGCATAGTTATTTGTTAACTGAAAGGATATTCAAAGCTGTTTTGATTAAGTACTTTGCATTTCTACAGGTGTTTGCATTTCTGTAGTCATTCATAAAAGGGTTGCAAAACATGAACGACATTTTCAGCCACTGTCGAGACGGCAATCTGGTCGCCGTGAAAGTGTGGCTCGACAACACAGAAAATGACCTGAACCAAGGCGACGACCACCTGTTCAGCCCGCTGCACTGGGCTTCTCGCGAGGGCCACATGCACGTCGTTAACCTCCTCATGAGCCGCGGCGCACGCGTCAACGCCGCGAACATGGGCGACGACACGCCGCTGCACAACGCCGCCCAGATGGGTCATCAGGAAATTCTGAAGAAGCTGATTTTGCAGAAAGCGGACGTGAACGCCATCAACGAGCACGGCAACACGCCGCTGCATTACGCCTGCTTCGGCCAGTTTAAGGTTTGCGCTGACGAGTTGATTAGCGCCGGCGCGCTGGTCACGGTCTGCAACAAGTACGGCCAGACGCCGTTGTCGAAGGCGCGGCCGGCTCTCGCTCGCAAATTAGCCGAGCTCGCATCCAGTCTAGGCCAAGACATGAACGAGATACCGTACAACAACCAGGTGTGGAAGGGCACCACCAGGGCCAGAGCGAAGAACGGGACCTTGAAGCACGAGAACGTTGACTTGCGCCAGCTGAACTTAAAGGGCAAGATCGCCGCGTCGCACTCCGGAGAAACATATCGAGGCAAATGGGGACAGCAAGAAATTGTCGTCAAGCTCTTGAAAATTCGCGGCATCACGTCGAGAAAGAACCGGGAATTTCACGAAGAGTACCTGCGCCTGCGCATCTTCTCACACCCGAACGTCCTTCCCGTGATGGGGGTCGTGAACACCTCCAA
>Ga0210059_1006917_pt1 | contig 18120 bp, 9 predicted proteins | sample Ectturendosymbi2_FD_188042 | JGI IMG/M metagenome (GOLD analysis project Ga0210059, IMG submission 188042) | Ecteinascidia turbinata endosymbiont from Florida, USA - Sample 2 (SPAdes) (version 2) | ecosystem: Host-associated > Tunicates > Ascidians > Unclassified | place: Key West, Florida... | reverse complement strand
TATGACCTGGTAATAACCCATTGTCCTGGTCCTTTCCAGGTTTGTATTTTGACGTTCTTTCACGCTTCATTGCGTTGAGATTCCCCCCTTGGCCCAGTTCCACTTCTACTTTCTGAATGCTAGAACGCACTTCTGCGTAACTTTAATATTTATTTATTAAGTTGTAGCGCGCATTAATTTTGCGCTGCTACAAAGGTAAATACACTATAAGGTGCTTACAAATTACAGGTGCTGTTGTTGGGGTCCCTTTGAAAGCAGAGTACTTACACACTAACAGTTTTTTTTAGAGGCCCCTTCAATGAAGTTCAAAAGCAGAGTACTTACACATTTCAGTGGCTGTTGGGGACCCTTTTGAAAGCAGGTTACCTTCAAATTGCGGTTGTTGTGAGCGTGGCCCTTTGAAAGCAAAGTAACTGCACATTACAGTTTCTTTAGGGGGGCCTTTGAAAGAAAGTACTTACAATAAGTTTTTCGCCAAAATTAAGGAAAATTTATGCGCGTAACACCTCGAGGGGGGCCCCAAAAAGGGGGGACCCGAGGCAAGCGCCTTGCTCGCCTCCCCTTAAACACACCACTGGTCAAGCCAATGCTTTCTCCTTACTCTCTGTAAAAACAATGTATACATCTTACCTCACATATACCCCAACAACACTTACTTGCATAACTTACATAGGAACATACATTTTAGCATGCCTTGCACACCTAACCTAGTATGGCCGTCATGCACTTTGGCTTTCTGCTCAGCGCTGCACAAAGATGCTCTTCACAACTCTCATCGCTCTTCACGGCTTCAACTGCGTCGCACCGCTGCACACCACCGCTTTCACCAATCAGAGGGCGAGGTGTTCAGAGTGCCGTACGGCTAGCCCCAGAACCTAGCCATACGGTGCCGTACGGATAGACACTGCCATACTATAAATCTAGTGATTTTTTTCAGATCTAGTGAAATTTTTATGAATCCAGTGATTTTGGTGGGGGACACGGGGGCCGTGTCCCCCCACTTTTTCAGACGGGGGTCATAGTATGCCATGTCCCCCCACTTTTTTTTTTTTAGGTTTTATATTTGGAGAGGTTTCAAAAAATTAAATTGATGTGTGTTACGTTTTCTGTGAAGAGCTTTTCATGTTAGATGGTAAGCCACACAAAACCAAGATGATGCTGAAACAGAGTTTGGTGTAGTATCACTTATTCTGTTAGACAGTCTCTAAATTTAAACTTCGATAAAATAATTTTTAGCATTTTGAAGTTTCTAGAGACCGTGAAAGATGTTTAACTGCTTCTGTCCGAGATTTTACCCTGTGTGGTATACTTAGTTTTAGAAAGGTTATTTTCTTGAAACAGTGAGAGTATTACAGCTGCACATGTGAGCAGGCCCGTAACCAGTTTGGGACCCCAGGTTAACCAGGTGGGGCGAAGAGTTTTCTGAGAGGGGCCCAAATTTTTTAAACTATGCCCAATATTTTTAAAGTATGTCCAACACATTTTCCAGGGGGGCCAAAAAAATTTTAGCCCAGGTGGGGCTTCGCCCCCCCTGCACCCCCTGGTTATGGGCCTGCATGTGAGAGACTGCAGTACAGCCATGGATGATTTGTTCTGTACAGAAATGTAACTGGCTTTGCTGTAACGTTGGTTATCACGTATTCAGAAACAGACAGCGTATAATTTGATGATGCTAGTGTATAATGTTAAAAAGTTAGATTTTCAGACAAACCTCTTCAAAGCTTTTGCTGCAGACAAAAAGCAGCACTATTGTGGAGACTTTGTTTTGGGATGGGGAGTTTAGCAAGATTGTTTTCAAACATTAGTGAACAGGATTTCAATCAAAACGTTGGAGAATTAGTCCACAGTATTTACCTAGCTTGTATATTGACCTAATAGCTCAAAACGCAGGGAATTGACTCAGAAATAAGCATACTTAAAGATAAACATTTATCCTCAACTTCTTGTAATGTCGTGACAATGGTGACCAACAAATCCAAAAGATATTTTTCCTTGACACTTAACACTTTGTGCTTGTGCTGAATGCATTGGTCTGTAAGTCATCTGATTTAATTAAGTTTAACCAAACACACAATGCAGCAATGTTTTCATCCACGTGTGAAACATTTGCTTTACAGATACATCACACCTAGTTTTGTTTTGTTAGACATTGTTTTCGTGTTGAAGGTGAAACTTGGTACTTTTTTGCCAATTCACCATTGTGCATTTTGATTTAATCTCAAATATATTTTTGTATCGTTATGCAAAAGTAGAACTCTTAGAATGAAACTTTTGACGTGGTGCAGAGTTATAAGTCTGGCCAGGCTTTTCGGGTTTGGCCGGTTAAGTTTGTCTGAATATTTCGGGCCTGTATTACATACAAAACTTTTTTACAACATTAAGGATAACGACTTTTTTCTTTTGTGACGTAGGTTGGTTGTGCTCACCACGGTAACTTCTGTGAGTGAAGTGGTTGTGATTCTTATACAAATGATTCTGTTAGCAAACACAGCTGCGTTCTTTTATTCTCTGCTGGGATTAGTCCCACACTGTTTTTGAGAAGGCGATAGCAGTGAGGAAATTAGCGTACATTGAAAAGATCAATCACTCACGCAATTCTTAGCTTGTTTAAGCCTACAAGCCGGCTTTTCATATCTATAGAGCTATCCTACAAAATTTCTTTTATGCCTATAGAGCCACCATAGATAGTTTCGTCATAGTTTTTTGTTTTCTTGAAAAACAGTATATTCCACATTCCGCAGTTTTATCATTGACTAACATGCTATGTTTGTGCTAGATTGTGTCAATGTTTTGGTCAGGGTGGTTGCTGTTTTCGGTGTGATAAACCGTGTACCTGCACACAACATTTTTGTTACTCCGCAGTTGCGCATATCTTAACTTCCTTGGTAAATGTGGCTTTCAGGCCTAAATCGGGCTTCAAAAATGAATGTTGGGCTCGAGCCGGGTTCAGGCTTGTGATCTCGGGCCGGGCTCAGGCTTCAAAATGAGGCCTTTTTGCAACTCCGTGTGGGTATGTAGGTAGGGGCCAACAAGGGGAGATTGAAAACCCACCAACAGTAAAAATAGATTGAAATCATTTTGTGAAGTAGGCTATGCTAATTTTAGGCCAAATATTTTTGCCGCTGGTAAGAGGATATCATTGGAGATTTTGATAGGGGTGGGGCTGCATACATGATGCCCAGTAGAATAAAAAAGATTTGTAGTTTTTCAAAAACAGAAATGTGCAAGAAAAATATTTATCGTCTTTGTAACGTTAAGCGACTTGAACATCAAATCGCACTGTAACCCACACTTCTTACAAAATGCATGAAAACTAAAGTGTTCTACTGTAAGAGTGACACGCATGTACGACCAATGCGATTCAGCATTTTGTGCACTCCAACTGACAGCTCTGATAGAACCTAAATGATGAGTTCTACTATGTGGCTGTGTTTGTTTCTATCCAAATACCACATTAATGGAATCAGGCTGAACTACCATACCGTGTCCAGCAACAAATATAAGTATATTAATATGTAAATCATCTGCAAGGACAAAACAAAGCGTGATTAGTGTTGCTCTCAAAACACCTCTAGAAATAAGATTGGGAATCTGTATAGGCCTACATAAAACATCACTTCTGCATCGACCCGATGACCATATTGATTTCACACCAAGCTGTCCCCCCCACATTTTACAACAAAATTGCAACCATGTGTGGCAGTACTGCTCAGAGTACAGGACCTGCTTGTTACCAGGGTGTCAGATGCTTGACAGAAAATATGGCTTGCAAGTTTTGTCTAATTTTTAGCAAAAACTTTTTGAAAATTGCAATATTTTTGTCAATATTGATGTCATACTTTTTAGATTCTTTGAAATTTTTTAAGTTTGATAATTAAGAAAAGGTCTGTTTTAATGGACATCAATATGCATGCTCACTTGGCGAAATATATCCTCTGTTTAGTTTAGATCATACACCTTAGATCAACTACTGTATAGGTCAAACAGGAACCTGTCAAACATACTATAGCCTTGTTATACTTGGAAAGACAAACTTCAAATAAATTAGATGTCAAGTGCATCATTGATATATTTAGACAAAGACATGGATGAAACAAATACTTTTTCTAAATTGGTGAATCCTTTTTGAAGTCAACATTGTTGCTTTGTATAACAGTGAGTATAGATTTAAAAACAATGTTGAGTTGTTATTTTAGAAACTTCAGCTTCATGAAATTCTTGCCAGCTGATGTCTCATATTATTGTTTTAATAAAGGCAGGATCACTTTTGGTTATATTTTTTCCTACTGTATTTTCAAATCAGTGTTCAGCTGCTATTTTGGAAGCGTAGAGACAAATGCTGTATTAGTCATGTCAGTTGCACACACACAGCAGTAGAGTATTCAATTGCTAGTTTATAAACTTGAGTTTTGTTGAAGTCATTCCTTGTTGATGCCTCACACTGTGTTTTGATTTAGGCACTATAGAACCTTTAGTTAAATCTTCATACAGTACATTTTCAGGCCAGTGTGAGTGTTTAAAATTTTAATTATTGAGTCTTTGGGTCTTGTTCAAGTTAAGGCAGTATATACTTCACAATATTTTTTTGCGAAGTACAATTTCTTTTAGTTAACATCAACACTTTATTTTATTAGAAGAATAGTGTTTAGTTGCTTATTTGTAATGTTTGGGTCTTACTGAAATCATGCCAGCTGCTAATGTGTTTTCATGAAGGCTTTATTATTTTAGTTAAATGTTCATGGTATACATTTTCAGTACAGGTTTCAGTTGCTACTTTGGTTCTTGTTGAAGTCATGCTGATTGATGTGTGACATTGTGTTTTCATGAAGGCTGTATTGTTACCTCTGATTACTTTCTCATGGTGTATGGTTTCAGATAAATGCTGAATGTTTTAATGCTATTTTAGAACTTTTGAGGTTTGTTAAACTATTGGAAGCTTTAAGTTGAATCAAATATATTCCTTAAAAAAATAAATGAAAAGACATGTGCTATGATTTTACTCCCATTTTAGGTAGCTCTGCTGGCTATCGTGTAAAACGATCTCATATAATCACATGATAGGTTCACACTGGACTTGAAAGGATATTGCTCTAAAATACATGTAACACCACTAATATAAATAGAATTTCAATACTGTTTCACATATTTTGACATTGGACTACTGACGTGGAGAAAAAACATCAATCTCACTAGTTCAGATTATGAAGAAAAAGTGTGACACTGGTTCAAAAGAAGTAGAGGCAAACGAGATGACACCATCAAATCCACAGTGAATACCTCCAAACGCAAGCTCTAGTCTTCTAGATATGCATGCACTCAGGTGTGTAAATATTTTCAGAAATTTTGTTAAATTGCAGTAAAACAGAACAGATACCAGTCTATATGGTACGCACACCTGATTTGATCACCTGCTTTGCAAATGGTAACAATTACCTATTTTCAGAAAAATTAGTAATAGAAAATATGTTGAGGGATATTTGAAAATATGGTTTTAAGACATTTCCGTACTACAACACAATGAAAAGCTTTGGTTTAATGCAAGCTTTTGAGGAATCAGATAATGGAACTCTGCTTGGATGACTTCGTGGTGATTCGGACTGCACAAATCTGTGCTCAAGTTATTAGCCTCCACAAATTTTTAAATATGTTTATTATAGGTCCTATTTCAATGAGGTTTCTTGACAAGGATGCATAGAGTACAACAGTGTTCCCTCTAAGCCGAAAAAAAACTGGCACTTCCGGCACTTTTTTGGACGCCAGCCGACAAAAATTTTGAAAATCGGCACTTGCAAATTTGGATGCAATTTCTTCCACAGGAGAAAATTTCACAAATCAAAATTTCGTTATTTTTTCAAAAATGTGCGCTACATATTTTCACGATTTAAGCCGTTCTCAGGTCACAGCATGGTGGATATACAGCAGTGAGCAGTGAAAAAAGTTCAGACGCAGTTTAGAAATTCTCCGCTTGCAAGTTTGTAGTGAAAAAGTTCTGGGCGCAATTTCACGATTGATGCGTCCAAAAATGAAGCTGTTTACTGTTAAGTTGAGACGTATTTTGGAAGTTTTCACCTTGCGAGGTATATAAAAAAAGTTCTGGGCGCATTATCAGGATTTTTGCGTCCAAAAACGAAGCTGTTTGCCATGAATTTCAGACGGATTTTGGAAGTTTTCTCCGTGCAAGCTTTATACAATAGTTACGGGCGCATTTTCTCGATTTTTGCGTGCAAAAATGAAGTTGTTTCCTGCGAAGTTCAGACGCATTTCGGAAGTTTTCACCTGTCGAGGTGTATAACAAAAGTTATGGGCGCATTATCACGATTTTTGCGTCCACGAACGAAGCTGTTTGCCGTGAAGTTCAGACGGGTTTTGGACATATTCTTCATGCAAACTTTATAAAAAAGTTCTGGGCGCATTTTCTCGATTTTTGCCTCCAAAAATGAAGCTCTTTGCCGCGAAGTTGAGACAGATTTTGGAAGTTTTCTCCGTGCAAGCTTTATAGAAAAGTTCTGGGCGCATTATCTCGATTTTTGCGTCCAAAAATGAAGCTGTTTGATGTTGAGTTCAGACGCATTTTGGAAGTTTTCGCCTTATGAGGTTTATGAAGAAAGTTCTTGGCGCATTATCACGATTTTTGCGTCCAAAAACGGAGGTGTTTGCCGTGAAGTTGAGACGCATTTTGAAAGCTGTCCCCTTGCAATGTTCACAAAAAATTTCTGGGTGCATTTTCACGATTTATGTGTCCGAAAACGAAGCTGTTTGCGGTGAAGTTCAGACGCATTTTGAAAGTTCTTTACCTGCAAGTTTTGCAGAAAAGGTTCTGGGCGCATATTCATGATTACTGCGTCCAAAAACGAAGCTGTTTGCCGTGAAGTTCAGACGCATTTTGGAAGCTCTCCGCATTCAAGGTTTACAGAAACATTTCTGGGCGCATTTTCACCATTTTGCGTCCAAAAACGAAGCAGTTTGCCGTGAAATTCAGACGGATTTTGGACGTTTTCTTCGTGCAAGCTTCATAAAAAAGATATGGGCGCCCGCATTTTCTCGATTTTTGCGTCCAAAAACGGAGCTGTTTGCTGTTACGTTGAGACGCATTTTGGAAGTTTTCGCTTTGCGAGTTGAGTTGAGTTTATTTGGCGAAAGTTAAGAATTTCAAAGACGAGAAAGAAACCATAGCAATTGCAAAAACGCCAGGGCAACCAAAAAACCGCAAGGTTATCGAGTCGTTGCCCCTTGAGTGGTCGATTAAGGTGCACAGCAAGCCAAATTTACATTGAAACGGATAGCCTATGTGGGAAAGAGCTGCCAGATGATCAACACACTTGCGCAGGGAGTGCTGGGTCGCAACTGGTCTCTCTCGGTGGAACAGGTGCTCAGATCCGCAAGGATCTGGGCGTGGCAGAGATAACCTTTGCGAGGTTATGAAGAAAGTTCTGGGCGCAATTTCACAATTTGTTTTCCAAAAATGAAGCCGTTTCCTGCGAAGTTCAGACGCATTTTGGAAGTTTTCACCTTGCGAGATTTATAAAAAAAGTTTTTGGGCGCATTATCACGATTTATGTGTCCAAAACCGAAGCTGTTTGCCGTGAAGTTCAGACGAATTTTGGAAGTTCTCTCCATGCAAGCTTTATGAAAAAGTTCTGGGCGCAATTTTACGATTAATGCGTCCAAAAACGTAACTGTTTGCCTAATGTTCAGACGCATTTTGGAACATTTCCGCTTGCAAGGTTTATAGAAAAAGTTATGGGTGAAATTTCACGATTTACGCGTCTAAAAACGAAGCTGTTTGCTGTGAAGTTGAGACACATTTTGGAAGTTTTCTCCATGCAAGCATTATAAAACATTTCTGGGCGCATTTTCACGTTTTTTTGCGTCCACAAACGAAGCTGTTTGCCATGAAATTCAGATGCATTTTGGAAGTTCTTTGCCTCCAAGGTTTACGGAGAAAGTTCTGTACGAATTTTCACGATTTATGCGCCCCAAAACGAAGGTGTTTGCTTTGAGGTTCACACACATTTTGGAAGTTCTCTACTTGTAAGATTTGCAGAAAAAGTTATGGGCACATTATCACGATTTATGAGTCCAAAAACGAAACCGTTTGCTGCGAAGTTCAGACGCACTTTGGAAGTTCTCCGCCTGCAAGGTTTACAGAAAAAAGTCTTGTAGCATAGCTAGTGGGTTTGGAATGTTTGTTTCTTAGGCTATTACATAGTTAACCAACATACTGTTAAGTCAGTCATACTTCAGACAGCATGCTAAAAAAACATTTTCAGATTTTGGACGCAGGATTTAGCTGCTAGACGCAAAACCAATCTGAAGGAAAAGAGACAGACTAAGTAAAATTCCTTTGTTGTTTGAAAACCGCTTTTATGCTCTCCAGAAATCTGTCAAATGGTATTTCAGTGCAGTCGTAAACATTCATGCATCGTAAATCGACTATTATGAAAAGCAGTTGGATGTCAGCCCTCACCAGTCTTTGTTCAAGTCTTTACACCTTATTGACGTTAGTTTGAAAGCTTTCAATTGTGAAATTGTACTTTTTTGAAGGTTAATAAGTATTTATCAGTGTCGAATTAAGCTGTAGAAGGGGGGCAATAGATTTTCTTGGTTTTAGAGTTTTGGTTGTAATTGGGACAGCTTCTGTAGCCAGCAGTGCTGGAGGTGAGAGAGGCTTCTTTTTGATGATAATCATTGAAACCAAACAGGTATGTAAATTTTATGCAGGACAGCTTGACGCTTCACACATCTACAGTCGACTAAATACATGAAATTCTATTTTCGTTTTAAGAACAGATAAAACGTGGAAACTGGGTAAATTCGTGCACTGTAGCAGCAAAAAAACAGCCAGTTGAAAATCTGAAAAGCTTATGGAGCTTCATAATGAAAATAAAGGCCAAAGAAAACGATATGAACGACATGCAGCTTTCCTATAAACATTGGGTTTCTTCAAAGAACCGTTGCACATTGGACTTCAAACGCATGTCAGCCACAAACAAAGATTTAGACTCAGAAGAACATTATATTTCATTGGTGTTTATTGCATGTGATTCATGATGTTTTAGTTTCAGATGAGTCTGTATACCTCTAGTGCTGTGTCAATTCCGTGATTGCCATAGTGATTTGTGCCAAATCTTTTTTGTTTGAAATTAACTTTCTTTAATCGTTTCAGTGCCGGGCATTGCAGCCGATCATGGGCCCACGGCGCAGTGGGTGGATTTGGTTAGGGAAGAGTGGAATGACCCCTTAACCATCATTATTGTCAGATCCATTCTGACCTGGAATGGTACAGCACCTGACAGGGTTCCAAATTTGGGTTAAATAATTTGTCCATATTTCTGAGGGGTACATGACTTTTCGATCTGGAAACATTTCAGTCATGACATTACTGTACATAAATAACCAATAGTATTTGTTTATTCAAAATAAATGCTTATTTAGACAGGCGAAATGTCATGCAAGCTGATGTTATACAAACTCCCTTTGATGTTGCAGCGAAGTGATGAAACAGTCTGGCAGGTCAAATTTAACGTTAGTTGGCATTATACCAAATTGGTTTAAGTATGTTTGCAGTTAACTTAACATGAAAATCATGCTGATTAACTGTTGGATCTTGGATTACGTTTGCATTTTTTTTAAATAAAACTTTTCGTTGATTCAAGTACGTTTGCAATAAAATTTTAGCATGTAAGATTTCTGCGAGATTTCATAGTCTGACCAAAATGACCAATGCCGAAAAGTCCCGTGACCGAAACGGCTGAGACTAAATTGGCCTGACCGAAACTTCTTGTTTCGATTTCAGAGTTGCTACATTTTGGCAAAGTTTAAGTAAAGAAATTGTGCAGTGTCATCAGATCATCAGCCTGATTCAATTGTATTTTTGGTTTAGTGCAGTGATTTTGAACCTGGGGGTCGTGAACCATTTTTGCAGGGGCCACTGGCAGATATTATATGTACAGAGCTGTATTACATTTGCTTTATTCAAGTTTTAGATGGGGGTTGTCAGGTTAGAGTGCATTGCTGTAATGGGTCGTGGTACAAAAAGTTGAAAACAACTGGTTTAGTGCGACAGTAAGCAATGTGCAACAAAGACAAGAACAGTCATTCAGGACAGTATGAGGGCAACCGCTGTCTGAGAGAAAAGGTTCACATTTGGCTAGGAAGTTTCCATGCAGCTGATTCCATTTATTGCCTTTGTGATGACTGTTTTTTCATTTGTTTATCAGAAAATGTTGCGTGTGTACATGTTGGAAAAAGTGAAGACCATTTTTTATTTTTCTTGGTCATTCATCAAATATGATTGTTGAAATGTTTTTCGGTAAAAATAGACGCATTTTAGGAAAATTTACAAAGGGCGCCTAAGTTTCTTTTGGTCTTGACGGCACTTTTTGGACACCAGCCGACTTACAAAAATTTTAGAGGGAACACTGGAGTACAATATGAAAACTGATTCTAATTTTAAAATTTGCTGGTGGATTTGATGTGTTGCCTCTGTGGAGAATAATTACTGAATCAATACTAAGAAGCTGTTAAGTCTGTCTTTCAATTTCAAATTGAGAATATGCAAACATGGGTGTCGGAGGGAGCCCTTGGCCCTCCCTGGAGTATGAAATTTAATATATTCCTGTTAAATTTTCAGCAAAAAAAGGTTATTCAATTAGTTTCAAGATAATAAAATGAAATTTTGCCACCTTTGCCCCCCTGACTTTTAGCTACCCTTTGAAAAATCCATGTTTGCCCCTCTCCCTGAAAAAAATCCTTCCGATGCACATGTATGCAGACACAGTGATTTAAGATGGACATTATTTGGTTGAGATAATAGTTTATCATAGCAGTTTTGATACATTTGCCATATGTATTAGCATGTTGTATTGTTCAAGGCCTTTGCTATCCTGATTATTGACATTTTTAATCCATTCAAATGCAATTAATAGTTTGTAGTGAAACAGCATTTTCAGATTATTTGCACAGCTTTCACTAATGTCTAGCAATAGCAAAGTAAACTTAAGTGACTTGGTTGCTGTTTGGGAAATAGCTTTAAGTGATGGTGTACATAAGGTAGAGTTTGAACATGGAACTACATCTGGGAAACGGGTAGTCTACGTGGATGGAAAGGTAATGCTGTTTTTTTATCAATCTGGATTTGGTGTGGTTCATTTTAAAACTGTTTATTTGGTGAAGAGAAATGTCTTATAATTTCATACATTTCTATGCCGTTTTTTTTAATAACAAAAAGTGCTTCGTTGATTTATGCTAATGAAAAGAAGACATTGTGTTGTTTGACCTGCAGAACATGCAATTTGACCAGAAGTAACAGACACAATGCAGAGCAGACTTAAACTTTGTTAGAATTGCTGATAGATACACAGGTTAGTTGTGTTTTCAAATCTGAATAGATTTGTCTAAAAAAATTGGAAGCTCTACTTGTTTCTTGAGCATCAGTATCTACCTAGGTGTCTTCCTTTCTATTAACTGCGGCGATTCTTGTCTACCCATATCTTCAATTCAAGTACTGCCTGTGCACAAGTCACAAAAATCAGCACACATTGATGTTATTTAATGGAAATCTATTTTGCCATACGGCATCTTCAGTCCTTGGACTGAGTCCATCTTCAGTCCTTGGACTGAAGATGCCATATGGTGAAATCGATTTCCATTAAATAACATCAATGCGTGCTGAGTTTTGTTACTTGTGCACAGGCAGTACTTGATTTGTCTAAAACAGACATGTAAATAAATTGCTCAGTGTTACAATCAGCATGTGTCCAGTTGCTGACTGTTTAGAATTGACATCAGTTTTTGTTTGAATGAGGTAATTGCAATTCCATTACAAATAACATTTAATGTCATAAAAATTGTAACAAGCACGAAATCATTAAGAATACTGATTTTATAGCTGCAGATTTAATGCACCTGTTAATTTCTCCATGAAAAAGATGGCGTTCTTTGAGCTATGCAAAAGACATGCTATAGCTAATGATGCTTTCAAATTTTGGTAAAACATATGAAAAACTGATTTGAATGTTGTAAGATCACTTGAAAATATTTAGGATGATATACTGGCACCACAAAGTTGATACATATTTGTTGCCAAGTAAGTCAGGCTGCTGCATTTTAATGATTGAGATATGCAATTCAGTTGTGGTCAATCATCCACAAAAACAAAGTGCCATAAATGGTTGTGTGAAGAAATGCTGAGTATATAGCTATAGTCAAACATTTATGGTACTGAATTATTCATTTTTGCTGAGTAAGTGCAGTCTTTAGCCTGGCCATGCCTTTTATCATATTATTATTGCAGGAAATTTTCAGAAAGGAGTGGATGTTTAAATTAGTTGGTAAAGAAGAGTTCACTATTGGAAAGCAGAGCATTAAAGGTAATTTATACCATGAAATCCCAATCAATTATTTGTTTGGTGTAAAGTTTTGTGTAGACTGATGTACATGTACCCTTAAGGGAACATCTGTCTATCTGTAGGGGTGCATTTAAGGTTAGCAATAGAAGGGAAAATATATTTGTACATCTTTTATTTCCAAATATCTATACATATATCAGTGAATACATTTTCAAAAATCGTTACCTTCACAGTTCTAAAAATCTAAAATTTCTATTAAAAATTCAGTGGATTTTTGTTTACTCAGCGTCTTTGTCATAAGAAAATTTATGGGTACATGCTCATCTGTCAAAACGCTGAAGGGGTACATGGTCAGAATTAGGCTGGAAACCTCTGACCTATACAGTTCCAAATGTAGTTATTGCTGGCATGGTCAGTCAATCACATTCTCATTTGAATTTTCATATTTGGATCCCATGTTTTGGGTCTTTCTTTGTGAAAAGATTTGAATATACTGTTATATGCTGGCAGATTTCATAAATGTTGTATGATAAAGAAAGTTTCCCATTCCAAGTTTTGAACTGCTGCTGAGTTTGGCTTGAAAAAAAATGCAGTCTATCAAGGGTAAAAAATTTATAGGCAAAAATCATTTTCAATATCCAACTTGTGTAAGTATTTGCATATTTAACATCAGACAAGCTAAGTACAGAGTATTAACCTAAAATGTCTGTAGAACTTTATGACTCTTGAAAAAATGATTCAGAAATATTCCATTTATCTTCTGATTTTTTGCTAGAAGTGTTAAATAAAACCATTTGCTATTGTTTGTTTTATAGCTACAATCAATATTGATGCCTGTAGTGGATTTGCTTATGAGTACACCTTGGAAATACAAGGAAAAAGTTTGAAGAAGTTTTTAGAAAACAGAGACAAGACAAGTAAAGCTTGGACGCTGAAACTTGATGGAGTTGACAGTAGAATTGTTCTAGGTTGGTGTGAAGAGGGTAATTTTGTGAAGTTGTTCCTTTAGCATCTCATTCGCTGTCTGTATACTTCATAAAATACAAGTACATTCTGAAGGTAAACTCTGGCTAATAGGATCATGTGCAGACGGGTTGTTTTTATTTTGTGGCAAATTTACTGCTGCTTCAGTACGATTTTCTTGCTCCTGTTGTGATTGCCAAAAAAGCACCATGCACTCTGGCTGTAATGTATGCCTTAATTTGCCAACGTGCTGGTAGCCTGTTTTCTGTAGGCTACCTGTCATTGTTAGACTTGGCAAATTTTATACAAATGATTTACTTGATCCTATTGCAAATCCCTGACATTGATATACAAGCGTTTTATCTATGTAGTCTATCCAGTTGAATTTCATATTGGACACACCGATTTTTATAGCAGGTAGGAAAGAGTTAACGTTTTTGCTGATAAAAAACGCCTTGTGACTGCCGGTTTCTGCCGCTCACATGCGCGATGTAACACCTTATCGCACATGGCGCTCAAGTTTTTAAGCCAAACGGACAAAGTTAGTCCTTTAAGAAAGTTTGATATTCACTGGCTAGTCCATTGTTTTTCAGAAAAGGATACTATGGACATCTGGTGTAACGGGGAGAAAATGGAATCAGCTGTAAGTAAAAACGTTCTTTTTTGTATGCACGTTTTTCAAAACGGAAATTTTTTTGCCATATCTGGCAGTGTCATTGTGAAATGTGTCAGAAAATTTAAAAAATAGTTAAAAATGTGGCTATCTGTGAACTCAAATACAGGTTATATTTTAACTTTTTTGATATCTTGGAGTCATGTTCAATGCAATCTTATTCAAGTATAAATTCTGACATTTGCGTATGCATCAAAGTCTTCCGACTCGGCTATAAATGTCTGCTAAACGAAGTCAATATGATTTATGACGGTTTCGTAAGCAATGCTTTTGTTCTTGCACAAGTTTTTTTTCGGTCATAGACCGAATTTTTTTTAATGACCGAAAAAAGTCAATTCGGTCATAGTGTCCGAAAAGGTAAGCTAGTGATTACTGTTACGGCGAGTTTTGATAGTATTACATTAAAAAATGACCAAAATGTGCCAGCGCAAAACCACAGTTCTTGCGTCGCCCTGTTTTCACCCGCGTAATTCACGAACATGCTAACCTTTGCCGCTAGCCGATCAGGTTCGCATACTGAAAAGGTGTGTCTGCGCGTCTGTGCGAGAAACGGCGCAAGGCGTACGAAAATAGAATCTTGTTACTGTGCGAATGCATTATTGAACTGTGAGTGAAACCAGACAACGTCTCGAATTTCATTTCTTAACAGAAAGCTTTCGGATTGAGCCAACGTTACGGCAACCGCCACCTAAGCGCTGTACAAAAACACCAAGTTACTGTTTGTCCCCTTAAGCATTTTTTGTGAATTTCTTTAAACAACGAAGTGCCACCGTTTACAAAACTACTTCTTGTTAATGGCATGGCGTCAAGCGTTGGAGTATGAGGTTAAAACATCTCTTGTTTTGGTTTCCATCCCTGAGACTTCGTTATATCGCTTGACTTAAATAAATATGATCGAGTCACTCTTAATTTAATTTGTCAGGCCTTCAAGTTTACTCAGTCGCTGCACTATTCCTTTCTACGCGAGATGCGCTCCAGTGTTTATTAAAGTTTGGTGGTTCGCAACCGTACTTGTTATGAAAACAGTGTCGCCCGAGTCTATTCGAAGTCATTCGCGCATTTCTCTCTCGAATAAGTGGTTTGTTTGCTTGCGCAGCTGATGTATTGTCAGGCAACCCGGTGCCATAGTGATTGACTGATCATGTTCGTCGTTTAAGCAGATGGAAACTCTCGAAATGCAACCGCTCTGCTGAACTTGTCTCTTAATTCTAGCTTGACGTTTCGCACTTATCCAAACTCCAAGTTCTTTGTTTGTATGGCATCAGCAGTTACACATCTTTTTCAGGTTTTCGTGAAAAACGTTGATCAAGCCATACTGTCTCGAACTCACCTTGTTGCTTGCATGAATCGTGCATTTTTGATATTTCGTGCATGAACCAAAATCTTCCTTCTTCAGTAGCGTATAAAGGGTAAAGACACAGTTGCAAACCAAAATATTGCTTCGAACTTTGTTCAGAAGGGCAAGATCCTGCTCGTTACGCTTTTTTCCGGTAGAAAATCGCAGCACCCTATATCCTTCGTCCTACCAACACCACACCATGGCTAACTCGGTCATATGATGATCTTGAACATTCCAGCTTGGCAGTAATTAACTCTCGCATCGTGCAGGAAGTGCGCGTGTGCCGCGCAGTTGGCAACGGACTTCTGGCGATGTACCACTGGTTCGTTGATGAGTGCGCTGTAATATTTCGTGCACCATAACCTCAACTGATAAGTATTGACCGCAGTCTTCCGTGCAAGCAGATTTTTTTACATGTTGGTTGAAGGCAAGCCAAAGCTTCAAACGTGCTTGTTGCTTAGGCAAGGCAAATTATCACTATTGCGAGCAGGGAAGACATCCTAAAGAAATGTTTCCTTAAGTCCGAAGGAACCTGAGAAGGACCCCGTCCTAAAGAAATGTTTCCTGAGGTCCTAGGACATCTTGCTGCGAGTCGCTCAGTGAACGTGGATCAATTTTTCTACTTCACAGTTGAAATGCAGTCGCTAAACCATTAAGCTACCTATCCTCCATTGGGAAGAGATTGTGCTCTTGCTCTGACCTTGTCATCACTTGTCTAATTTTAGCTTTGGTGGTGTTTCAGAAGGCGTGCAAAACGGAACGTCACGAACTGATTTTGCTATGGAGATTTTGTTCGCATAACTGAGGAAGCGAAAATTACCCGCTACCTTTGTAATGTGGTTCAACAACGTTTGACAATTCAGCATCTCTATCCATAGGCGTAGCGAGAGTGGGCATGCGTCCCCCTAAAATTTCTAACATATCTTGTCATTTTGTGCTTTGAGAGACGGCGTCCCAAAGAAAATAATGCTTCTCGCTTAGAGTCAAACGATTTGCCCTCCCCAAAAAATTTTTGGTTGGCTACGCCACTGTCTCTAGCCGAGATTCGCCGTTAATTGATGCCTGCTGACTTACGACCCCAGCGCGGTTGTATTGTTTTCTAAGGACCTGTGCGGACAATGTGAAGCTTTTTCGTGCTTTTTATATCGCGCTGCAGTCGTGAAGTTTCAAAATAGCTGGTTGAGTGAGCAATGGGACTTGCTGCCGCTGTTGGGTTTCACATACGTTATGGGGTTCACAACATACGTTACTGCTCACAAATATTTGATGCCTGTGGTTGCACTGTATTGAACATCTTTCAATTACAGTCTTAAAGCGTTATCGCTTTTTGAAAATCAACTGCGCAGTGGAAACGGTTACACAAATCACTGCTATTTTTTTTCGCTTTTAAACCTTAATGACTTGTAGCCATGGCTGTCATTGCCGTTCATGTAGATTACCGTAATGTCAGTATTTTCCCCAGCTGCTGCCAAGAAATGTGCGGCGTTGAGGAAGCGCTGGAATGGAAATTAGGCATGCAGTCTTTTAGTTCGAAAACTTACTTAGCATGCGCAAGAAACCAGCATGGCCTCCAAAAGATTGTTGGCAACCGCACAAGCAGTTCCTTATGACAACAAACTATTTTTTAGTTTAAATAGCTATATTTTATTTTGTCCCCATTAAAGCCTGTTAAGTTCTTGTTATAGATACAGTCAGGCCAGGAGCCAGCGAAAAGACACTTTGGTTATCTTTTTCTTCCACGACCTAACCGCATACTGTCGAACACCTAGGCTTAAATGAACAAGTTTCAAGACACTGCGTCACTACAAACTTTGCGCACACCAACAGAAGCGAATGTATAGATTTTAATCATATTGCCCGTTAATGGTAGTTATAAAATGTATCAGAAAGCAATATATTCAGGTGGCACATGCGATAAAGCTGCAGGTATTTTCCCAAATCTTACGTGAGTATGGTCGCTCATTTTTGGATTGAAATTGACGACCACCTGAGAAATGGCCGGTTTTGCCAGCAAAAGTTGGCTAATGAGAACCTTGATGAAGAAGCGTCAACGAGACGATAACGGCGCATGCCTGGTTGATCGCAAATGTCTTTTTCACCTGCATTCGTCTGGCTTCTTGGCTGTATGATATCCAGGCAAGGACTTGGTTTGTTTACGACAGTGCGGGTTAAAAAGTCGACCGAAACGAACAAACGAAATTTGTGTAAGTTAGAATAGAAGTGGCGTCGCTTTCATAACTTCAAAGTTGCTTGCGCACGCGTTTCGTAAAGGAAGAGTTCAAAGCATGCAAATATGATCGTGTCATCCACAGGGCAAAACATGTAAGCTCGTTATTGTATTTGTAAATTACATATTAAATGAATGTACAACTTCCTATATAGAAGTGGTTCCCTACTCGTGGTCACGTATCAATGCGCGCGACATAGATCTGAGTGAGACCGATGTTTGCAGCGTGGAAAGTTTTAAAAACAGGTCACGATTGGTTCACTTTCAGAGCTAATGAAATGGTTTTCAGAAAATATAACGTAGGTATTAATTGAATGATATGAAAACCAGGCAAAGTTAACCGAATAATATCATAAAACTGGCCTGAATTTCTCAAAGCTTACGGAAAAGGTGTTGTCGAATTTTCTTGGTTGTCAGGGCATTTTTACGGCAATCAATTAAAATAAGTTGAGCAAACGATGATTTTCCGCGAATGTTGCAACTAACAACAGGTATAAGTCAAACCGGGCAAGTGCAACTTTATCAAGACAAATGTTTTCTTGCTCCGTGCGTCAAACGTGTTCTCTTC
>Ga0210059_1006916_pt1 | contig 18121 bp, 8 predicted proteins | sample Ectturendosymbi2_FD_188042 | JGI IMG/M metagenome (GOLD analysis project Ga0210059, IMG submission 188042) | Ecteinascidia turbinata endosymbiont from Florida, USA - Sample 2 (SPAdes) (version 2) | ecosystem: Host-associated > Tunicates > Ascidians > Unclassified | place: Key West, Florida... | reverse complement strand
AATGGAAACGTTTTCGAAACTGAATCTGTACACTCTGGTATGATTTTGTTGCAAAATAGGTCTCCAGGGAGAATATCTTCTGCTGATTTGTCCAAGACATTTTTGGGGCAACTATAGCTGCAAACGATCATCCATAGATTCACCTATCACGTCCTGCAACAGAAAAGACATTCGTTAAAAAATGGGTTTGTTATCGAACAAAATATGGGTACGCATCTTTTTGAGTCACCCTGTACGACAAGTCGAATGCGAAAACAAGGAGTGCAGTTCGCGACTGGTAATTTCACAGTTTGATACTCTTTTTGTCGAATTCGGCCACGAGCACGCAACCACCACTTTAAAGCAGCGCTATTCGGAACGTGCTGCGCCATGTACGCTGCATAAAGAGCGCCGGAGGATTTTTTTGCGCTGACTTGGATCACTTTGTACGAAACACAAGTGCATGGCTTAATTTTTCGATGACAAGCGCAGATCGCATTTGCATTCCGTGAAGCAAACCAAGTTGAACAACGAATTGGAGAAAAGAACTAAATTTACCATTGTGTGTGTTAGTTATGACTGTTACTCAAACAACGGTTAGTGAAGACCTAAGGAAGCAGCGGCAACCACCAGCTGGTCACAAATAATTATTTGTGCCCATTATAATGGGCAAGCAAAAAGTGATAAAAAATTTGTTGTCTTTCCTCACAAAAACGATGTTTCCTAAACCACATCTTCATCAAAACAATGCTGCATGGCTGATGAGCAAATTTTTTAAGTAGCTTTTGGTATGCTGACCAGTGTCGCTGCCCGACACTTGCCCATGTATCAATGTATCTGTTGCCTCCGAAATCCTCGTTCTTTCTGTAAGTTTCGTTGTCCCCTCTGTTGTGTAGTGTTACTTTGCGCATTGGTTAACTATCTTGTCAATCGCACAGCCTACGATGAGCAAATTGCTGCTAAGTATACTTTGTGACCTATTTCAACGAAGTTTTCGTGTTGTCCAAGATAATTATTCGCAGCTTCGCTCGAAATTTTTCACCTGCCGCAGGAACTGCGTACCGGTGTTGCTAGTGAAATAACTTGCAAATACCTTTCTGAACCCTTAATGAACGTTAAAGCGGTTTGCCTAAAGGGAAAATTTTGTGTCGGGAATTGAAAGCGCAAGAAAATAGTGTAATGTGATGCGTGCAAGTCCAACACTGCGGTGCAACTGCTCCTGTTCCAGGATGGGCAGTGACGTCACGACGGTTGATCCTATAAAAAACAAGCACAGAGAAGAGAAAAGAGAAAAAAGATACAGAAATATTCTCGCTGGTCACTCTCGAGGAGAAAAACTGAGAATCAGCTGATCGTCAACGAGACGCCGTGGGTTTCGTGCTCGAAGCGAGAACAGGAGACGGACCGATCGTTGAGTAAACTTTCTGCATATGGTATCCAATGACGCACTTTGGCGATCGCCCTGCCAGTTGTTGACGTGAAAAGTCAGCTTTACCCTTAGCAGCGGGAGGTTAGATAGTATTGGCTTGGCTGAGCATTTTTGCCAGACGACTTTTGACTTATCTGGAATACATGTAGATGTGGAAGTAAGAATTACCGTCACGTTATATGCAGCACGTTGAGCGAGCTGTTTTTGTTCCAAAGTGAGTTGCAAGATTTGACCAGCTATTTGTCTTGGGGAAGAAGCTTGGAAACAAAGTACTGTTTTAATTTCGTGTGAGCTGCAGACGTGAAAAGTGGTGAAATAGCGCAAGATGAAGGTTTTGGTTTCTTGGTGAGTCTTCGTGAACCTTCGCAGACTGAATCGAAGTAAATTTTTCGGTGCCCCAGTTGCCCGTCCAATGCAGCAGTATGTATGAACTAATGTGAAAAGAAGTCTACTTCGTGACTGTTCGAGTGCGGCGACCTAAAATGCTTTGTGAACGTCTTTTTCAAGATTTCAAGCAGCGCCTCGGCATTTCTGTTGGCAGTTGCTTCGTTATTTATGCCGAAGATGCGACCGAAAATTGTTTGGGGGGTGAGGATATAATAACCTTTCTGGGAGTCTTGATGTGACAGTTTACGCAGCTCACCTGCTCGTGCCAGTTGCTATGGCAATACGTTGCAACGTACGTGACATCGCAAAGCACACCAATTACCAAATCCCGTTCGCTTTACACCTGCAAGTGCACAATGAAATATGAAATAGCTTATACCTGCTGCCCAACAGCCATACCGGTTATTTGCAATGCTACACTTGTAATACCGGAGGCTACAGCAGATGTTACCTTTAAAGGTTCATTTTTTTTCGTGGACATAATCGCGATTTGCCTTCGCTAAGAAAACAGGTACCAGTTAGAGACAGAATAGTCACCCACTTTGGCATTTTATAAATGCAGCTGGTGCAGGCTTTGAATGAGATGTGTATGTAAAGAATTTGTCATGACACAACGTGTACTTTGTGATGACCGTGAGCCGATGCAAAGTTGTTGAGCTTTCATACAAACTCCACGTTGCAACGACTGAGATGAGACATGGCCGGGCAGACAAAGGCAGCAGGCCTGCCAGCACGTGCTTGCTTGCTACCTTTTTTCTTCTGGTGAGTGCGGTCAGCTCTGAATTGTAAAAGACGGTGGCTTTGAGAAGTGAGGAGCGGGTAAGAGACTCAGAGAGAATGCTAAGAGGAGAACTGGCAAAAGATCAAAGTACTGTAATTTCGGGTGACGTTCATACCTCACTCGTGCAGGCTTTTCTGGTCTTCCGAGTTGTCTCGAAAACTCAACTACCACAGCGGCAAGTTGAGAAAGATCTGTCTTCTTTTCAAAGCAGTATTTGAATATGTGATTGTTTTGCATTGCGAAATTATTTTGTTAAGGTTCTTTTGATTGCACAAATATTTTCTCAACGTTTTTACTTATGAAAGTGTAAACAACTCATAAAAGTATGAACAGCTCATCCATATTCTAGGAAATTTGATGTGTCTGTTTGTTTCACCCTCTAAATATGTAAATAGTGTATCTGCATGTTTGCACCCTCTAAATAGGCCTTGCTAAGTAAAATCTACGTTAAACAATTGCAATATAATATATCTTGATATAATTAACTTTTCTTGTGACTATTGCATAGTTGAACATATGAAAGGTGTTTGTTCATAAAACCCGGCCTACCTACAGTTGCTACAAATGTTTGTGAAGAAGATCATAGAAGAGGAATGGTACACAATTAGCGTATGAACGTTACCAGGATGCTATACGCCCTACAAGCAAAACGAACCTTCTTAATTCGTTATATCCAAACTTTTTGTCATAAAGGTATAAAATCAGCGTCGCCATTTGAACTGTTTCAACCATTGTATTTTGAGAAGCGGTGGCTGAAGCAGTAAAGAGAGTTAAAACACGAAAAAGTGAATGAACATGAATACTGCCGTTGTTGAAATCGGTCGGGTGTCAGACTCAAGTTCGTCGAACAGTCAGCACGATTTTCCGTAAATTTGCTTCTCAAAAATTTCCACTACCATTTCGGTCCGATCATCTTTAGACGACCATTTCTAAATTTTTGATTGTGTAACTAGGGTTTTTTGGCAGGAGTGGCGAAGTGGAAAGTTAGGGACCTGCGGCTGCGGTACTTGTTCAGTCTGTAGATATATCACAAAATTTTGTACTTTTTGATAGAAAAAAAGTAAAGGACAAAACAATAGGTCAGCCACTCTTCTGAATCTGAATTTCACCTAAACACGGAAAACATGCCTATTCTTTCCATGGTTCGTACATGTTAGTCTTCTAAATGGGGGGCATGGCTCCCATACTATGCCAATGGCACGGCGTTTGTTCCGGTTCTTCTATAGCTGTGCAATGTTACTGACTTGTCGCGCAGGCGCATCGCCCGCCTACGTTATGAGTCTTCAGAAGTTCTGCAATAATGTGGATCTATACTTGAGAACAAAGAACAAATATTGGTGGCACCCAACTGTAGATACTGAGCGCAAGCTCTTGTACGAATCGCAGCAAATGCAGCACGTTGCAAATGCAACTGAGCTAGACTGAAAATTTTTCTCTGTCCATGTGTTCAAATGTTGTTTGCGTACCATCACCAAGTTTCAGAGTAAATTGAGAATAGTTCTCTAGGTTGTTTCTCAGCGTCATATTTTTACATTGAATGTTTGGTCTACATATTCCATTTAACTTGTTTGTGTCTTTTCCTCGGCGATGTAACGCCTGGTTTGGTGCCGTTTTTTCTAAATATGCTGGTTTCACCAAAAAAGCGTAAATTTATCGAATAATAGACATTTGAAATGATTGCTGTTGCACAAGATTGGGACAAACGTCTGAATTCTCCCACAAGAAGTATTTTGCACCTTGGGGCCCGAGGCTGGGGTAACCCCCTGGGCAATACAGAACTAATTCAGACTTAAAGGCCAGTGTGGTTTGAGTCGACTCGATTCTGTTGCGCCGTGTCATTGACCAAAAAGTGTTTGCTGCAGCAAATGTCACGCCTGTATCTTCCTATCTTCGCTTTGCAATGGTAATGTTGCGCAACAGCGTTCAATCGTCGACCGGCGTAAATGTGGCAACTAAAGCAGTAAGTTTGTAACCCACATATGTTACAAGACGGTTTCCACATCATGTCTGGGCCTTCCGTTGAACGTGTTGTGTTACGTTGCGATGTATCACGTGATTCGTAAGTGCTTTTGGTCGTTGAGTTAAACATTTTTTGATGCTGACAATTTCGCAGAAAATATATGCGTGACTATATGAAAAAGTAAGAAAACCCTGTTTTTTCGAAAAATCGGTTACAGTATCCACGGCTTTCTCCCGACCGCACCCCTTACGGTAATTATAAGGCTACACTGCCACTTGCAAATACGCAGTTGCTGGCGCTTATTTTCGTAATTTCCACCCGTAACTGTTGACTGGTAGCGGAAACAGCTAGCAGATGCCATACTTGCTGCACTGAATTCTTACAGAAGTTATCGGGGTGGACGGAAATTATGGCATTTTGTTCCACGATTTATAGTTAACTGTCTCTAGAAAACCATGAAACAGGTTTTGGAAGTAGCCCCTTTAGCGATACTGGCATGATAATACGCTTGCCTGATACAGAGCGTAGAACTGATCCGAGTATCGCGGAATTATTCAAATAACATTGGAAGACGCACATCGTTACCGTTCGGTTTTTAATTTCGGTAACTGTTGAGCGTTTTTTTTATCTTGTTGCAGGAGACAGAACTCAGTTACTGCAGTAGCAAGGCAACAATATATTTTGATCAATTATGACGGCATAAGAATCACTTCTGACTGAGTTATTTCGTCAGGAAATCTAGAAGACAGCAGCTCATCTTCTGTCTTGTTTGTCTGCTTTCCCAGCGCGTCTCTCAAGCGATTGGGAGTGATGGCAAATTGCAAATTTTCCTGAACTCAGTGGAAACCGTGACGGATTACTGCAGTTGACCATCTAACGACTTCTTTGCGTTTTGGTCTTCTGCTTCGTGTCCTCCATCGTCTGTCTCACCCCTGGCAAGTCAACGAGGTGTGCGGTCTAATTGGGTAAACGATAGGATGAACCTCCAGTGTGATGAGACTTGCGTTGGCGAAAGGGTTATTCGAGCACGAAGAGATCCTACCTTGCTGGACGATAGCCGCGTGCTCGAAAATTTATTGAAACTGGAGGACAGGTACTTGGTGTCCACCAACTATTTCGACCACGTTCAAGAAGATGTAAAACCGTACATGAGAGAGATGGTTGCCACGTGGATGATGCAGGTACCTAAGCGCTTAACAGCAACTACTTTGTGTGCGAAATTCCTCTGTAAAGGTCAATTATGTGCACTATCGCGACCAAGTAAAGGAATGTTTTGCGACTGAATTACTAATAAACGGCGTGCCGTAGTTAATATGTAACCGACCCTAATTTCCGGTTGTAAAGCCACCGTCCAAGCGATTCACAAAAGTGCTTCGCGCTTGTTCTCTGTAACCTCAAAGGCAGCGCATTGGGTGGTATGCTCCGCTATAAACCTGAAAAAAAACATGGCGCTGGAAATTGAATCTCAAAGGCTTACTTACAATGAGATTGCGTTGGTTGCTATTTTAAATTGCTGCGTTTCAATACTCCAGATTTGACATAGCTCGTTTCCTAAACTAGTCTCTTGGTGTAATGTGTGGGGATAAATTGTGATGATTTTTCGATGGTATACAAAATGAAATATCGTCGCTTTGCTGCCCACCAGCGCGAGAACACTGTTGTATCTTGCAATACGCATTTTAAATGTGCCAAGTAAGCTTTCTGACGCAAAATATTTTTCAAGCAAAAATGCTGACAACTACTTCATTTGGTTGTAATGGAATCACGAAGCTCACTTGTCAAATGGCAGCGCACTGGCGCAGGGCTTAGCTCTACATCGGCCACGTGTACACGTGACGATAGTTTTGTCGCTTGGGGGCAACAGAGAGACTACATATCATCAACCGCATAAGCTTGACCGCTCTGCTAAATTTTTGAACCGGTTCTGATGCCGACAGCAGATGGTTTTAAATTCTTTCATCTGCTGAGATGCTGCTGTAAGATTTATTTATTGTTTGTATGAATATGGCAAAGTTATTTGCATTGTAAAAACTAGCGAGCGCAGGTTGCAGAAACCCGTAGCCTAAAGAGCATCGTGCTAGTGCAAGTGCAGACAACCGCCGTGTATTCCATTTTTGCCAGCCATCCTTCCTCTAAATCAGGGTTCCCAACCTTTCTGTGACCATGCACCCCTTGAGCATTTCGACAGATGAGCATGAACCCCTAAAATTTCTTTTGACAAAAAGGATGAGTGAAGTATCAAATAACAAAAATCCCTTGAATTTTTAATGGAACCTTTATAGATTTTTAGCATTATAATGGTACACCGTTTTTTTGTCTCAAAGTTAATTTGTTGCAGATGAACAATAAATGTACCCCTAGGGGTACTTGTGTTGCACCCTAGGTTGGGAACCCCTGTATGACGCAACCAGACTCTTTGTTCTTGTCGAAGTGTCGTTTTAAGTCTTCCAAAAATTCATTCCATTGTGATCTTTTTTCAGTGTACGATGCGGTTCCATGCACACATGTAGATCCTCTTAACAAACGTGGTTGTTTGAATACGGGGCATGTGAAAAAGCTTGTGGCTATTCCAAAAATAACTGTTTGTTTTCTGACGTGCAACATTCAGTTTGCGACACGCAACTTTGATAACTCCAGAAACCAAAGTTTTTGACAAAAATCATCGTACCTGATCACCATTCGTTTTGTACAGTGCCTCTGAAATAAGTTTCAAGCTTTTTTCAAAAGTAATTAAATTGTTTTCAATGCACCTACACGTACAAAGACAGCTCAACGGGTGGTTGCCAAATTTACTGCGATCAAGTTAGATTTGTTGTGGTGGAAAATACAGTCATTGCTGCGTAATACCAATATAAAGGATGGGGGAAAGCTTTCCTGGAAGGAAGATGACGAAAATCATTTTACCAAAGCTTTCCCGTTAGTAATTATTAGCTGCTAAGCCATTATGCAGAGCATACGATATAAAGAAATTCAGCGAAACAGCAAAAATAAGACGAGGTCGTCCATCATGCCAATCTGGAGGCAGATCTTAGCTCGCCAGGAAGAAGTAACTCCTTCATCGTGCATTCTTTTAAACCGCAGTGTTCATTGCTTTGGTGCCAAGTTGAAAATGATATTTGGATGAAGCAAGCTCATACGATGCGGTGTAAACAGACTTCCCTGCCATTTTTTGGGCTTGTTAGCCGTGGAGATAAGAGGAAAGCTTGCAAACAAATTAGAAAGTTGGAGAGAATGGGTTGCGTTGGACAAACGCAGCTGATAACTTCTTTTCAGAGGTTCCTCCCTCATAAATGAGTCAAATAGGTTTTTATCCCGACGTCATATGAATTGAATATGTGCATTGAGGAAGGACTTGCACTTTGTTTTCTCAGTTGCCTCTTCGCCCATAGGTTTGAAATAAGCTTTTTCGGTATGTAATGAAAGTTCAAGTTATTCATTTGCAAAATTACTGTCTGGTCTGTATCACATGCCAGTCGACGACATCTTACACTTTATTGTATTTAGTTTGGAGTGTTTTATTCAGTAGAGCTGTTTTAATATTTCATCCTGTTTACCCTTTTTGTTCGACTAGAGCGAAAATTGTCTCACGAAGTTTCCATTGGAAATGTGATTGGTGTTCCCACATTATATACCACAGTTATTTTTTTTCTCTTTATGTATGATTTGTTGCAACGGTACGTTGTTTACATTTGAAAGTTTCGAATATTTTCCAGGTTTGTGAAGAGCAAAGGTGCGAAGAAGACGTTTTCCCGCTCTCAATGAATTACCTTGATCGTTTTCTCAGCGTGCAAGCAATACGGCGAACACAACTGCAGTCTCTGGGCGCGGCGTGCATGCTGTTGGCGTCCAAGGTAGATGTCGCGTTTAATGTCTTGTTACAAAACTGTAATCGCTGATTTGGTTTTCTTACTTGGGCTGGTTTGATAGATACCCTTAGTGATTGTTTTGATTTTTCTGCAAGTTATCTGAGATTTGTAAGGCAAGGAAGCAAAGTTCACAGTTCAGTTCTGTCTGTGGGAAGAGTTATGTGGAAAGGTTGGTGAAATTCTGTTGTTTTTCTGAAAATCATCATCGATAAAACAAAAGGTTTTGCTGACACCCGCCTTTGAATTTTAATCACACAGCGCGCCTACCAGTGAACAAGCATTTTGATCCAGTTAATCGCAGTCGCGTTTCTTGCAAGTCAACTTTTCGCGTCCCGATTGGCTTCAGTTGGCACTTCGACACGGCACGCGCAGACCAGACTTTTTTCGGACCTGTGGCGTTACACTCGACCCGTGTGCATATCAGGTGTGTTCGGGGCAATGGTGGCGCACTTGCACACAACATTTCCGTTGTCGACTGCAAATTACCGCATTTGCGCGTGGTCCGGCCCGGTAATTTTGTTGTGGTAGAGCAATTGAGTTGCAAGAGGAATGATAGAAAAATCCCTAATTTAGTAACTGCACACGTTGTACATTTATGCCATAAAAGTTGTAATTAAGTATAGACTCAAATAACTTCACTCCACAGGTGAAACAAGCAAGGAATCTATTGCAAAATTTTAATAGGAAATCGATTTCACGCAACACTACGCATCGTCAACACTTACATCTTATCCAAATCTAAGATTTGATGCGTAATGTTACGTGAAATCGATTTCCTATTAAAAATTGCGATAGATTCTTTACTTGTTTCACCCGTGCAGTGAATTACTTAAATACAGATGTGTGCAAGTTCGAATCATCGCAAAAAGACGAAAGCAGAGCCCAGTCGGGTGATTCCTCGAAAGCCTACAGAAAACCCAGGGCATTTGATTGTGTAAATGGACTGTCATGAATTTGAGCTTGCGATTTGGATGTGTTATGAAAAATCTCGTAGCGCTTTGCTGTCTACTCTTACATGTATTGCTTTTTGCGTTTATAGGTGAAAGAAACTCTTCCTTTAACCACAGAAAAGCTAGTCATATATACCGATCATTCCGTCAAACAAGAAGAACTGTTGGTGAGTGATTTCAACGTGTGTTGTCGAGGGCTCCTCATTCGCCATTTTTCTTTCTCGTATAAGACTCCAGATTTTGCGGGAAATCAGGCCAATCAGCAGGGCTGGTTTTCGCGCTAGACCGACGACAGCTAGCTGACAGCCAGACGCTCCCGCGCTTAAGCTGTTCGTTCTTGCAACCTCGATGCGAAAAGCGCTTGAGCTCAAATGCGAAATGCGCTCGAGCGAAGGCTGTTCCTTTTTGCTAACGTCGTAGTCATGCGTTTTGTTATATTTTTGACCACCTTATGTCTCTGATCGAAAACCTTGTTTGTTGTGGCCCTTTTTTCAGTGCAAACAACAGGGGGCTCACGCATACCAAAGCATCAGCCTAATGTAATGCGATTTTCTGTTGAAGTAGTGCACCAAAATTTTAGCGCTTGCGCAGTGAAACGTGGGCTTAATTGGTATCTCGTCCGGCAACTGCGAATTTATGCGGGTTGTCCTGATTCGTGATGGCGCATGCCTTTTTCACAGACTTTACGCGTGCAAGCAGGTAAAACCATATTTTTCCTTTATTGCGAAATTTATTCCTCAGACCCTGTTTTGCCTCATTGTTAGTAGCTTGTTATTTTTTTGCTTTCGCACCAGTTCAAGCAATAGCCAGCTAGACTGTTTCCATTTTTTTCAGTGTGTGCTGCGTTGGTTCGCCCACTTATGACACTTTGACTTGGTTCCACAAGTTTTAAGACAAGATTTTTGGAATAGCTAATTGGTAAACATCAGTTCCCATCCCAGATTTTTAAGCTTTATGCTTTGAATTCGTAAAAGGAGTTGTTTTAGTGGCAAAAGCAGCATTGGTCGCTTCGCTTTTCGATATCCACCAACTAAAATTCTGCACCGTGCCCGGGCATTAAAAAAATCTTGAAATGTTAGTAGTCAATCACTCCAAACGTGTTGTCTCGCCAGACAGATGGTTCTAAGTGCACGCTTAATTTATAAGCAGTCATCATTTCGCTGGTGACGTGTTTTGCTCCGCGAAACTGAAGTTTGTTTGCCCAGTCGCCACCTGCCGTTGTCGTGGCACGCAGTAACGTTTTAATCGCAGGAAGTTGTTTTGTTTAGCGTTTGGCCACGCACCATTAACGTTTGATCTGTCACACGAAGGAAGCATTGGCAATTTTTGTATTTTGAGTTGTGCCACGAAGGTTTGATGGTATGTAGTACAGTATGGTCAATTGTGAAGTTTTCGATGCGTTATTATTCGCGCTTTCATCAAGCAAAAGTTGAAGTTATCACGTGCTTGCTGCGCCATTGTAACGCTGTTTCGGGTTTTCGTTTTTCAATATGATACAGAAAACAATAAAAAAACAAAGCAGACGAAGAAGCTTTACTTCGTGCGATGCAGCTGGGTCGTTAATCGATTCGTGTCTTTGTTGTGCTAGTATCTCTTTATTTTGCACATGCTAGCAAGTTTTATGCGGTAAGTTCAGTTTTTCCACCTAACAAACTACCCATTCCTCAGATGAGTGCTCTCCCCTGTTTGTGTGTGTTTGTATCCTCGAGCCTTTGCAACGAATCCCTCTGCACAGCACAGCGGACTGTATTTTGGGCTTACACAGAGTACCCAATTACCCAACCTTTGATGTTACCGAGAGATTTGCCAGTTTTTATATTTTTAGCGTGAGTCCTCAATATAAGTGCAAAGCCAGACTCCAGCTTGAATAATCCGAAACATTTGCTTGTTATGCTGATGTCTGCAGTGACGGCACCCAGTGCCATAGTATTTGCTTAAAAAGCTGGTTTGTTCGTGCTGGGGACAGTTGGCCGCTGTCCTATGGAGTCGAGTTTTTCGTTCAGTGTGAAAATACGCTCGCGGTAACTTTGTCAGGGTGGAATCAAACATAAACGATCTTCCGTCTCAAATTGGTTTCGGCGCAGTTTTTTTTTAAATACTGCGTGGAGTTCGAGCAATGTGTGCTTCATTACGTGAGAAAAGCTAGCGTGCTACATTCTTTCCTGTTGTGCTCTCATTTTGTCAAAGGCAATCATGTCAAAACTAAACGTTTCTGATCGTTAAACCAATCGTAGTGGTTCTCCAAGAAAATAAAACTGATTTGCGGCTGCAAAGACAAAAGTTCAAACGATAAATAATTTAGAATCACGTGACGTCAAGCATAGGTTTCAATATTTTCGAGTTTATACGAATTTGTTGTCCAAATAACCAAGATTATTCGGATAATTTTTCCTTAATCAGAGTCGCTTGTACATCCCGGGCCCGGACAGGTTTGTCGGCCCAAGGCAGGCGTCCTGCGGGGTCGGATCGGGTTCCATGGCTGGTTTTCACTCGATTTGCATCCGTTGCGTCATCACCCTACAAAGATTAACGGCATTGCTTTTCGTCCAGCATGTCGGAAAAGAGTGCATTTCAGAGCGGTTATCTCGTTCGCGCGTCACGTGACCGAGTTTTATCGGCGTCGCTCTGTCGAGAACAAACTGCTGTATGTCATCATCGCACGTTTTGCACGCCTTTGATGTCTACACAGTGATCGATAGTATTAAAGGCCACCGGGACCCTGCGACCGCTCGCCCAGCGCTGCTGGCTTTTTGTTAGCTGTCTTCCGTCTTCGTTACGCCGCACCTGCCAATCATTAGCGTGCCGAAGTGGCGATGAAGGGAGGCTGGCGGAAGCATTTTTTTTCGGCCGAAAATCAGCCAATCGATACGACATTTGTGTATTAATTTGTTTAATTGCCGAGACAGCTTACTTCAGCCGTACCGAAACATGATGAACCCAGCGTCCACATATTACGATTTCCTCATTTTTGTGTAGTTTTCTGGTTAAATTATGTTTGTACTTCTGGCAGTAGTCAATGAAAATTGAACAACTTTCCGCGCATGATGTATTTTTGAAATAGCGTGGCGCGTTTGATTGCGATTTTTGTGATGATGCCGAAATTTGGTTCGCATGATCTCCAAGCACGGGTAGCAAGGCGCGCAGTTTCCTCAACGGCTGGACTGCCACGCATCGCAAGGTGGATTTGGGTTCGCTGCCTCGGATATGTTTCATCCTCTTCTCTGTTTTGGCAAAACAGTCCACAATCCGCTTCGCATTATTTCCCAATACATCCAAATTTCTGTGAAAAGGTGGCTGCGTGCTTGAAACCTTATCGTTGTAAGTTTCTTAAAGTGGCAATCGCCCACGAATTTCATCTTTGCCGGGGCTGCCTTTGCCTACGGAACTGTGATCACTAGGGAACGAGAATCGGCTTTTGGTTTTGTTTATTGCGAGAAGGCCAGGTTTCGGGTCTCTTTCGTCAGCGTGTACAAACTGCGGTTTTGCGAAGTGAGTTGCTTGCACATTAATGCCCATCGTTGCGTTTGATATCGATTTGTTACCTGCGAGTCTTGCTGGATGCAGGATTTGCTAGAAAAAATCTAAAAGGATGTTGTTTTGTGGCACGCTGTCGGTAATGGCTGCATGCTCGTCTTGAGGGTGGGAGAAACCCCTTTCTGATACGCTGACGTCTTCGCGGCACGCTGTGAATGCGTGTTCGGGCGTTATCGCTTGCTCTAACGAGATCGACGTTTTCGCAACGGTTTTCGTCTGACATTTCGGCGCTGGCGTGCAACGTCTTTGTGTGGGCGTTCGTGATGACGTAATCCTGTATCAAATGCGAAATTCCTGTGCTTTCTCTCACAATAGTATTCCACTGATGCATACAAAGCCAAGTGCGTAGGGGTTATGCCAGTCATTGAAGGTTCTCTATTGGCAACACGCGATACTTAGATTAACGCTGCTTTTTCGCAGCCGACTTTTGGTTTGCGAGCACTAAAAATACTGCGTTGTTCGGCGCAGTGACGCATCTAGTATTTTGATTGGTCCTGCGGCGTGTTTCTAGAAAGTTCACCATCGACGCACCATCGATGGTCGCGCTTGGTTAGGCGCCGCTGCTGTGATAGTTCGTGTACTTGCAGACGCTGACTGCCCGCGGCACGCAGATGTTGCGGCGGCGCTGCGCAACCAGCTGTTTCCGTTGTTTTCAATTTACACCGACAGCGTTGTTGTTTCAGCGCTTCGAACTGATGCTCCTGATGCGGCTCAAGTGGGACATTCTAGCAGTGACGCCGATTGACTTCGTTGACCAGATCATGCACCACATCGGCCTCAACGTGGACGTGTCCGAGCTGGTGAGAAGGCACGCCAATACCTTCATTCACCTCTGCTGTACTGGTAAGCGTCTGGTTGCTAGGTATCGTCTGGCGAGCGTCTGCTCATCGTTTTGCCATCACTTCGTCGGCAGCTTCGTTTCGGCGTCATATGACGTGGTTATCATCTCCTCGTGTCTCATTGGCATTCGACCCAAATTTTCACCCCTTCTAAAAACATTTCGATAATTCTCGAAAACCTTGGAAACTTTTGCCCGATATTGAATTGTTTTACCAATTTTTCGGGGCAATTTATCTTGTTTACCTTCTGGTTGCGACCCGGTTTGATCGATCACAACAGGGACGGTCGCCCAGCTCTTGTTGAAGCTTAATCATAACCGCGACTACAGTGCCAAATTAACAGAGGGAACGGCGATTCGTCGTGCGCAGGCAGTTTGTTGTGGTTTTGGTCAGTGAACGTCAATTTGCTTAAAAAAAAGAAAACAGGTTCTAGGTCACCACCTAGAACCTGTTTTCTTTTTTTTCAACAGTCAAACATTTTGATTTTGCTTACGCGATCCAAGCGATCTAGGATGAAAGCAAGAACATTGTTGTCTCTTAGCAAGAAACTGAAGGTGGTTTGAGAAAGAGTGTCATGACTATCTTTGCAGATTCGATTTTGTTCCTGTCGTTCTCAGCACGAACAGGGTTTATTGCAGTGGTATCTTTCCAGGTAGACCAGTCCAACAAGTTCGGATAATAGAGTAAATGCTGGCAAAACAAACTAGCTGCATGAAAGTATTTTAGTCGAGATGCCCTATGCGTCGAGATTAGCGCTAACTTACCTTGCACCATTTGACGTGGTGGCTGCGGGTATGAAACAGGAGACTTCTTTGTGAAAAGCAGCAGACCATAAGGCTTCTGTTTTGTGGGCCAAGAAATGCACGGCCCATGATATATTGTTAACTGCGGATGTAAAGCGCGCGTGGACGCACGCCGTGAGATGAAACGTTCAACTTTAATGGTGGAAAAAATTGGTCCGTGGAAATCTTTTCCTTCAAGATGCAAGTCGCTTTGTGTTAAGTTGGCGGACCAGCGCAGCGCAGGGTTGGATAGGAATTCGCGGTGTTTCGCTGAGCTGCGAAACGAACAGGATTCCAGTTCATAGTCTGCGAGTTTGTTAAGGTATTAAGTCGACTTGTTCGTCACCAGCTGCGGACATAGGCGTACGGAAAGGCATTTTACTGGGGGAGCGGAAAAAGTTTGCCCTGAAAGTAACATTTTTAGTTTAATGCGAATGGGGCCTGAAAACTCTTGTAAATGTGTTCTATACAGTTGAATTCGTTTATAACGGCTTCGTCTGTAACGTCAATTCGCCTGTAACATTACATTTTGTTCGGTCCCGATGGCATCTTTTACATGCATTTCAATTCGCTTGTAACATCATTTCGGCAATAAAGTTCTTTATTCAATCCTCTGGAGGTGCTCTTACAGGCAAATCCTGTAGTTACCTTAGTTGTTAACTCACGGGGGTGACGTTCCTTGCATGTTGTGTTCTCCCAAACAAGAAACCTTACGGTAATCGCCGTTACTGATGCAAATATGTGCGCGACATCAATGGCGCCACGCAAATGTTAAAAGCGGTGGTTCTGGATCGAATGGTCTCACTCCCTACACCTGCCTGTGTTATCGTTTCTGTGCGCTTGAGCATGGCACGTAAAGACGCGCACAGCACACTCATGGGGCCAAGCAATCTGCAAGTCCGTGCGGCTCGCTTCTACTAAAGATTGCACCTCGGGAAATGAAACACGCACTCAAAATGCATGTTCCAGTGTGCCTATATACGTGTTGTATCGTATTCGTATACTGTGATTGTACCATGTACAGTACTGAACGATATTCCTATAAATGTAGCCTATAAAACACTTTCCAAGTACTTTATACAAGTATTGTCATTTGTAACACCGGACCATATTACACAAACCGCCACCAGGTTGGTCGAAATTACACACTGCATTCACGAAATTAACTTCAAAATTTCCCTACCTTAGCCAATCAGGCAAAATTTGATGTTAAGATCAATGCTGCAACAGATAACAGAAGAGTTCTAAAAAAAGCACGAAAAACCTGGCATTAAAAAAACGAGGACTTGGTCCAGATCAAAGTCATTATAACCAGTCACGACTTTAGTCCAGATTACACACTACACTAGCCCAAATTACACGGATCACCCCAAGTGAATATACACTGAATATACTGTATTGAAAATATTTTAACTGTTCAGGATTTTTGAGCAACTTGCGCTTGCCTTCAAAAACAGAGTTTTCCCGCAAAATTTTCACTGTATTGAATATATTTCTTTACCATTCAACATTTTTGAGCAACTCTGCGCTTACCCTGAAAAACAAAATTTGTCCTGAAATTTTTCACTGTATTCAATATACTTTTTACATTCAGGATTTTTGAGCAACTTGCGCTTGCCCTGAATTCGCTGTATTGAATATATATTTTTTACAGTGACGTGCGGTGAGGTTCGTGACTGGGGAGGCACTGTCTCTTTCAAAGTCAGCTTTGCGAGTGTATGAATCGAATGGAGTGGCATTATTTCACCACTCAACTGGCTGCTTGCAGAATGACTGCTGCTTGTGCTTTCTATCCCATATCATAATTTGTTACACACATATAGGCACAATGGGGATTATAGATTTTTTAAAAAGTAATATATAGGAGGAACAAACTGAAGTGACTTGTCACCTACTTGTTTAACGGTTTTACTGAAAAGTTGAAACAGTCTTACAACTTATACATAGGTTCAGAATGCATGCAGTGATCCAATTGAGAATGCAGACCATCAGTATGATCGGCAGCTGCAGAAAACTTACAATGAAATATGCAAAGTAAAAGCACGACTGCGCGCAGTGCTGCAGATCACCAGTGCGCAACAACACGCACCAATTCACTTCATCCTCCCCCGCTTAAAATCAAATCGAACCGGAGGTTCAACGCACTGGCGAAGGAAGTACAAAACACGTTCGATACGAAGCACAAAAAGCGACCGACTCACTACAAGGATACGACGCGGCCACAACAGGCAATCAGAAGCAACACGGAGCACATTTGCACGACTATGTTCATCCGTAGGCTTATCTTAAGGGTCCTACCCTTTGTTACTAGAATATGACAACCTCACAGGGACAGCATCCCCGGGTGCTTCATTCGCCCCCAAACGCACATCCAGATTTGGAAGCTTGAAGTAAGCAACTTCAACACGTCTGCACACAGCGTGGCAGGTTAACGCCACGCACTGGTGCGCAGCAATACTAACCAATTTTCTTCACAAACTGACTAAATAGTACTGGCTGTTCGCCATGTAAAATAAGTAAACATAAATAAATGGAAACAGGAAGGACAACTAAAAAAATATAGCAGCGGCTCGTCTGTCATTACTCACTGCATCAAGTCCCAAGAACGCTTCCTTCACTTTACAAGCCACCTCGCTTTTAGCCGCATAATGACAGAGATCTGAGTTTTGTTTGTGACATCCGTTGACTCGTCTACTTATGCAGCAACAAATGCGGCTGCACTTATCTCCTTCATATCATATCTAACCACATAACCTACTGCTGCAATTAAATCGTTCTGAATTATGTTTGAGGAGCCAGAAAACACAGTAGATGTTTCTAAATGCCTAGCTAATCATTCATTCGCAGCAAGAGTATGCAAAAGTTCCACATAGTTGCCACGATTAGAGGAAATCGAACTCTCATCGTTACTACAAAATGCTAATTGCTGTTTGGCTGGGAAGCAATGTACATTAATGAGGTCTTTCAAAATCTCTCGGTTTTCCCTTACCTTAGCATTGTGAACGCTGATATTTAGTATCCGCTGTTCGTTCTAAGTCAAAGTATATCATTGCGATTCCAAAAGTTTTTGAAGCAATTTTGGTTTTGAATGTTATTTTGTGACCTTTCATGTCTACTGAGGCTTCTTGGTAGATTTTTCATGTCACAAAATCCTGTTGTAGTCCACACATCTTCATAGCAAGTTTTCCCAACGCGAGTTGTCGGTCACGTCAGTGATGCCATATCACTAGGATAGAATTGCCTAACTATGTCGTAACAATCACACGTTTTCATTGAGACAGAGATATTGGCTGCCTCCCTTCGCTGCCTTACCACTGAAGCTGCATACCTGACCAACTACCGATGTGACATAACGCTGCATATTCAGTATATTAAGCACAACGTCAAGTAAGTGCCAGTCTATGGAATGCGAGAACATATAGTAGAAGGAGTGCATATATTAAAAGTGTATACAAACAATACACTGTTACTGACATGAAGGTTGCAGAGCTGACATAAAGGTGATTGCACGGCAAGCGCTCACCACCACAGTTTGTGACTAACTGCTCAATGCGAATGCCACCCGGTGAGAGGAGGCACAAGCAGTCGTTGCCTCCATTCGTGACTGTCCCCTG
>Ga0210059_1006914_pt1 | contig 18122 bp, 13 predicted proteins | sample Ectturendosymbi2_FD_188042 | JGI IMG/M metagenome (GOLD analysis project Ga0210059, IMG submission 188042) | Ecteinascidia turbinata endosymbiont from Florida, USA - Sample 2 (SPAdes) (version 2) | ecosystem: Host-associated > Tunicates > Ascidians > Unclassified | place: Key West, Florida... | reverse complement strand
ACGGTCTTTCGCCAATCCTATGTGACACAGCGCCCCTCTTTGTTTACACTGATCAGCTATTGTGCCATTGTATTCTCATTTGCTCTAATGTTCACTAATGGTTGGTTTACTGCATGCGATGGCTTTCATGGTGCTTCTGCTTATTGGCTGAGTCATATGAAACAATAAACCATTACCATTACCATTACTTGAATAGAGATATGTGCAAGTTTGAATCATTGCAAAGAGACGAAAGCAGATGGCAGTCGACTGATTCCTCGAAAGCATATAGAAACACTAGCGCTTTTAAGTGTTTAGCAACAGTAGCATTTATTTAGACCAGGGCTACTCAATTATTTTAAGAGAGGGTCCAGTCACAAATGTCAAAATTTTTCGAGGTCCGGTCACACCCATAAAATGATGGAAATGTGATGTCTTGGATTTTTCACCTGATATTAATCGCCACCATACCCTGCACTAAATTTGGAAGTATTCAGCTGCAACGAGGAACGTCTGCAGCAAAATCCAACGTAAGTAGGAAGATGTTTTTGTATTGTAAGTACTGAGGGCATGCCACTGCCATTACTTACAGAATAACTTGCAAGCTGCTTTCTCGATAAAACGCATGTGGACTACAATAAAACTCAATTCAATGTTTTTCCCGCTGGTTGGATTTTGTTTTTTAAACGCTAATGTTTTATAGTTAGACTTCAATCAGTTACGCAGGATGGCTAATTTAACCAACGAACTGTTGTGTTGATCTGCGGCGACAAGTAGTTTTTAACTTAGTCCAGAGCCGTGGTGATAATCGATTGTGGCATCATTTTCGCAAATACCCAATCCTTCCCACACTTTGTGCAGATTGAGTGGGTCAAACATATGCTAGTTCATTTAGAGGACATGTGTAACTTTCCCCATTTTACAATTTTATCTTCATCATATTTGCCAATTGTTAATACCTAATCATTTTTGGGAAACAAGCTCAGTTCAAGTATTGCGCAAAAATGCTGCCATGGTTGCATTTCATACGTTTAATGACATAAAATCCAAACGTTTTTCAAACGCGTTGAGTGATTCTAGCATTTTCCTTTCTCAGCTGCATACGTCAATATGTCACTCCAGATTGGACGAAAACAGGATCCACGTCTTGTATGCGCGAAACAGTTTTAGAAGGCCTACTTCGGGTGTCAGTGTCTTAGAGCAGTACTTTCCAAGTACCATTTGTGGGTACCGTACCGTCACCACGTATCACCTTGTTCTAGGAAAACTCAATCTACCAAATATTAATCGATCATAAGTTTGGCAAACCAGATGCACTCAAATGCGGCAGGAACAAAATTGCTGTGGGAAATTATAATGGCTATTTTTAAAACCAATACGAGAAGCACACGAAATGTGGTAATTTATTAACACAACCACATGAGCAAAAACAAAAGCTGTGAATATTTTTTCTCTGCTTAGAAAAACAGAAGGTAGGTCTACTCGCGTGCCACCTTGAAAGCCTTCGCCTACAAATAGTAGTACTTGTACCACATTTCTGGAACCATTGTCTTAGAGCAAAGTCGCTACTCGGCTTCGATTGAACGTGTGTTGGTGTACATCAAAAGCGTGTAAATATAAGCGCAATCATACTGTTGGCCACGGCAACTTATTGCTCATCTGTAATATTGCCTTCAAAAGCATAGGTCTACTACAGATCAGACACTTAGGCTGTAGCATCGACATTTTCACAAGTGCTTTTGCAGGAAAGTTTTACGAGAAAATGATGGCTTTCATCCAAAACAAAAGCTTGAAACTTTACTAAAAACAAACTTTTAAAACTTGTCAATTAAACGCAAATATGCTTTTTATTTGCCGGCGTCAAAGTGAACACAATTGTTCAGGAAACAAACGCCAGACAAATGTGCGTTTTGTGGATGATGCTTTGAAAACAAGAGGCATTGATATTTTAATGTTGAGAATTGGTTGTTGTTTGCCCCCCTATAAAAATTTCTGGCTATGCGCCTGAGTTCATAAATACGATTTTTGAGAAATAGTGAGAAAAATGTTTGCTGTTCAAAATTTTGTGGGTGTAGTGCCATGTAGGTGCGAAGCTATCGGGAATCAATCATTTTGTTGTCGCTTAGCTGATGCCACTCTCTGTCCAGATGTTTAATGCACAGTGGTCAAATTGATTAGTGAAGCTTTAGCTGCACAACAAAATTTCGACCTTATTTGATTGGCATAACAAACATGGCCCGAAAATCTGCTGATTAGCCTTGAGCCTTCTTTTGCAATAGCCCGTTGCAAATCAACTTCACTATTTTGATGTTTGTTTAGTCTTATTATTAACAGGTGTACAGGTTTTTATTTTGGAATTGATCCTTTCGGGCATCATACAACTTACTTTTAAAGTATACATTTTGTGCTTTCCTTTTGAGAGTCTCGTGCGCATACGGAATGAAGCATCCGTTGTTAAATCTAAGGAAATTCCGTCGTTGTTTGATTAAATCTTCTCATTCATGCTGAGACAAAGAGTGCGAGACCCTTTTGTAATAGATTAAACAGATGACTCAAAAGTGAGCTTCCGACGACCATGCTCGTTTGTGTGCAGATCAGGGTTTCTCAAACTTTTTTGCACATGTCCCACTATCCATCAAATATATCATTTCGCGCCACCTCATCTATGCTGATGCAATAATACAATTGCACAAATATGACAACGGTTTTCAGTTTTCAATGGACGAAATAATGATGGAGCCGGAGCCAAAAATTTTGGATGTTGGATACGGATCTGGATCCAAAAACATTAGATGCCTGGAGCCAGAGCCGCAGAATGAAATTTGAGTTCCGGCTTCACAGGCCTGCTTTATGCTGTTGTAGTCGTTGCTATTCATTTAAAGCGTGGCCACTTGGCCTGCCGTAACCCGCGGTAGGTACCTGGCTAGAGAGGAGGTATTGAGTGTAGTAACTCATGCATTTATTGGGTGTTATGGAGATGTCCATGGAACGGATATGGAAAGTCTCTGCTGGAGAGGTGAAAGTAGGGTCGTGCCTCCAGACATCCCTAGATCGGCATTGCCCCTTCGTGCCTCGCTCTTTCACGTCACTCATGATTTATATGATTATGATTTGATGACCCTCCTCAAAAATATCTGCACGGGCCAGTGAGTGGGGCCCCGCAAAAGTGCTTCCAATCGGGTCACGCATTTGCGAAGGCCGGCCCTGTGTGTGAGAATTGTCTGAATCTGTTTAGGTGTAGAGTTCGTGCGTTCAACGCAGGGTTGAAAAGTCAGCTTTTGATGATCAGAGGAAAATTCAGTGTGAATACTAAAATGAACGACTTTGTTGGGAATATTCTACAAAATGAGTTTTACACCTGCTGTTACATCTTACTATCTGGTACGCGCGCTAAATGCCGATGCACGCCTATCTGCGGCGCTGCTTTGCTACTTTAGGTGCCACTGGTGCCAAAACCTCGCTGCTGTTAACTGCATACTGCATTGAATAATCTTCACCCTATCCACGTTGCAGATGGGCATTACACTCGTAATAGTAGTCGCATAACATTGTTGTGGTTATACCATAATCACAAATACCCATAAGCTACCACAAAAATGGATTAGTCAGTAGTCACCAAGCCGTTGGCAGATAACTTATTTTTATGTGTTTTGTTGTAGGAATATTTTGACGAAACCAATTCGCTATCAACAGCCTACTTGGCTCTGTATCTAAATGGAAATCTTTCATGTGAATTGTATTCACTTTCGCGGAGCTGTTTTCGTTCATGTGGGGCAGGCACAATTGTGTACGGGAAATGGTTTTTTGTTTTGCATGTGTAGTGCTGCGGAAGTTGCATGGTTAGCACAGAATATTCGACACAGCAGCACACGTGCTGTGTGTGATAGCATCTGTTATAACACATTTCTAATGCCCGAGTTAGATTGTGTTAAACTTAGATTAGTTTTGCTATGATTTATTTGATCACACCTTTTCTACTAACCTGCAAGGAGTGAGTTCTTTTGCATCCAGTCGAAGCCACCCCCTCAACTAGACTGCCAAATTTTCTAACTCTCTCTGCTTTGATTTTTAGACTCATTACTAGCACAGTGACTAACAGAAACTTGCTTTAACGCAGTTCCTGGAGTCGTGTGATGCTTTTGACACATAAAGCATTGTTCTCTCATTAACCAACGGCGAATATTTACTTTCGTTGCTCTTTATTGCAATGAAAACAATTCAGAAAGTCAAACATTATAAGCGTCAAATTTCCTATCCCTATATCCTACTTAAATTTTGTACAGAGACTGAACCCATAGTTTTGTAGAGTCCATGTCTCAGAATTTAGCTGTAATATTTGAGAGCTAGCATCTTGCTGCTACTCTGACCAAGGTCGAGATACCAAATGAAGTCGCTCTTTCTTCAGAAAAAACCCGTATACCTCGACAATTCTGCGCATGCGCTTTACAATCAGAGGTATTTCTCCACCATTCGACATCTGCAATATCTTGTGTCATTGACCTGGGATCTTGGCACCTTGTAAATACTATTTGTTTTAATACCCCGCGCCTTATGACTTTATTTCCCAGACTCCCTTGTGATTTATTTGTCATACACAGATATTCCTTACTTGTAATTGTTTCCCTGTTTAGTAATGTTTTGATTCAAATTGTTTTTCAGAAGCTCAACGGTCAGACTTTTCGTCAGACTATTGCGTCAACCCTTACCCACCTGGGTCACTCTTGACGTTGTATGACTTCCCAAATTACTTTCTCATTTACTTGCACGTGCGAAATGAAAATTTCAATCATTCTCGCCATTAAGTTGTCGTACGTCGACTTGCAAGTTAATTAAATTTTTGGAAGACATAGCATTGCATTATTACTGTAATAATATATTTAATGAGTGGCTTTTTACCATAGCACAATTGCCCATTTGTGCCAGGTCTTATACATCATGCACTGGTAATTCTAACTAGCTTTGAGTTTCTTTTGGAACCTAAATGTTTGACTTTCATACCAACACATGACGCAAAACAAAACACGATACACAACACTCAACTCATAATGATCTCTACACCGTCTGCATTACTACTTCAAAACGATGTAATACTTAAACAACACAATTACCAATTTAATTTACACAAACGTTTATGGCTTAATTCCTCATAATGCACTAGACTTTAACTCAAGTGCAATTGTCGATTTGGATAACTTTCGCATTCTTATTTGCTTAACAAGGCATTATGGCCTAGCCACCTTGCTTATTGGTGCGTGCCTTTAACTTAGAATCCATCCATAGTAATTCACTTAACTTTCTAGCTATTCTTCCACGATATTAACATAATTACAACACATTATACTGCGATACCTGCACACAATATTTTGCAGTTCATATTACAGACTTGTTTTTTCATCTGTAGGTTATTATGACATGACATTATACACTGAAAACATACACAATTAAATACGATTCAACATAGCTTGCTTTACTATGTTGTAACTTTAGCACTGTGCATAGACACCATTACTGACGTGTGTCACACAGGATAACAACAGTTTTGTTTAGTAAGGAAGCTGTTCACCACCGTCGCACAATGTTCTTGGCAGCCATCTCTTCTCATGTCGTCGTTGTAGATGTTTTGTTGACGTACTCGAACCTTCACTTTAATGATCTCCTTTGTTCGTCGTTGTCATGGACAGTTTTGTTATTACATGCTCATCCTTCAGGACGTTACCTTAGACCGTTTATCGACCGTTTCTTCTGCAGAGAGCTTCTCATTTCTGATCGAGACGTTGCATGTTTCAACTTTCGCCCCTGAGCATTTCGCTTCGCATTGCCGCGTTGTATTGTCTCGTTTTCTCTTGTCGCAGGGTGCTTTCCGTCATGGAAATACATTTTGGACTTAACATATTGCTGACCACCATGGCCTGTTTCTTTAAGTCCTTCTGGAATTCGTCATGTAATTAGTGCATTCACTTCATCACGGTTATTTACAAATTACACGCAATTTCAATACGTTCAATTCATATTCAGTTTGCAATTTCCAATTACTAACACATTAACCAGAATTTATGTTATGGTTAAAAAATACCATAAGACATCTACAGTGGCGTTCAGGTGTCTCTAGTGAATGAAAACGCTAGTTCATATTTAACGATATTCATAAGGTTATGTTGGGTTTGATGAGGTAAATCATAGCAACTTAATCGTCAAAACAACGAAAAATCACCGTGCAAGAAAAACATTTATGTTGGCTCCCCTACTTCTTCCTTGCCTCAGCAGTGGGCCCCCCACTTTTTTAGGTCTAGAATCGCCACTGGTTAGGGCTCCCATTCAATGATTTCAAATAAACCCAGATTGCACACCAAAAACCATATTCGTACAATAAAAATCCAGGAAGCTTGTCTTACGAACAAAAACATAGAAGTGTGCTTATTTGAGTTGAAACGATAATCGAGTACTGACTTAATTATAGTTTCTCTTCCTAATTCTCTTGTTTAGTCATTTGGACGACCTTTTTTGTTGCTTAAGACGTTTTTAATAACGCTGGCAGCATACTCTGTTGATGATATCTCTCACTAGTTGCAGGAGTAAATATGTTATCAAACTAGGAAATTTTGTGCAATCTGGAACAGCAGCGGGATAAAAAATCCCACAAAAAATATAAAACCAATGCCATCTTCTTCTAACTGAGAATTGTTTTTAATTTGTATGCATAGAGAAACATTGGAAGTTACTGTATACAATCAGTCCTAAACCTTGTTTCACCAGTTTAAGTTGCGCTAAGCGTTTAGTGGGCCTCGCGGTCACGATTTTGCCCGGGACGTCACGTTCATTTAATCCGGCCCTGCTTACAAGTACGGCTGTGTGACCAACAGAGTCATACGCGCGGCGGGTTAAACCGCGCGTGTTGCGGGGTGTGTGCGGGAACCCACAGAGCTGTGTGTGCGGGCGCGGGTTGAACTTGGTGCGGGTCGGGAAAAAAACTTATTGTTCAGGTAACTGTATGTGAAAGCGACATGAGAAATTCTATGCTACAAATAGCTTGTGGTACAAAGGCGTAGCGACATTCTCCAGTGGTGGTGAGACCATACAGATTAGAGTTCCCAGATCTCAGCGATCTTGCAAGAAATACGTGCTGCGTAATGGCAACTTCCGATACTAATTGACGAGTAATTTGTATCGATGGTCATGTCGTGAATAACAGAAGAGAAAGTTTGAAGAGTATGTCAGTGAATGACATAGGCCTACTCTTTTGCAACAGAGCTCTAAAAAAGAAGCGTTGAAGGTTGACTGAAAGGTTTCATTTTTTTACTTTACAGTGTTTTTCAAAGCGTTCTGTTGGTTTTAAAATGAACAACTGAATAAATTTTCACTAGCAATGTAACACATTCCATGCGTTTCAGGTTTTCAAGGCACACAGTTACATGTTTGGGGCGGAAACAGTGCGGGGCGGGTTGGGAGGGCGTGGGGTGCGGGAGTAGGCAAGGCTTCCTAAATTCCTGCGGGTGCGGAGCGGGTTTAAATTTTGCGGTAGCGGTGCGGTAGCGGACAAAAAATTCAACCCGCGCATGACTCTAGTGGCTAAGCCAGAAATATCATATTTTTGTCCAAAGTATGAAATTAGAGTTTTGGTGTAATTGAGAACTCAGATTTGGTTTGTGGTTTGACATAAACGGAATAGGAAACTGACCAAATAAATGCATAATACAGGGGTGCCCAACCCGCGAGCCGCATGCGGTTCTTTGCCCGGTTTCATGCGGCTCTTACGTAATTACCAGAAGTCCCACTAAACAATCTGCACAATAGTAAATGCTTTGTAAAGTTCTGTCATTGTCATGTTGGTGGGTGACATTTACAACAAATCTAGTTTAGTAAAGGTATGTGTGTAAAGAAGAGATGGGGTGATGTTCATGTGTGCCTATGTGTATGATATCGCTCTTTGCTGTAACACAGCAAGAAATATGGCTCTAGGTCTCTGACTGGTTAGCCACCCCTGGCATGATACGATCCACTTAACCAATCGTAAAATTAAAGAAAATCATTCAGGATAGTAATTCTATGCTTCATCAGTTAAAGATATCTTTCATTCAACTAAGCTAGATTTTGCTTTTAGAAATAGTTATGTTACTAGGTAGATATTCTTGTCAAAGCAAGCTGATGGTCTTTGATTAGAGTGCTTCATTGTGTTCACCATATCTACATGGTGGAAAAACTGAAGTCTGCGCAAAGTATACTGTCTTGAAGTATATGTGGATGCTGTTATGCTACAGATATCGGCCAATTTTATTTGGATTTATGAAATTTATATTGCTTCCATCATCCACAAAGCAAGGCACAAAGTTACGAAAGCATTACTGTTAAAAAAACTGAGACGTTCATTCGACGCCACGTCTGACAACGGTCAGAACCCATCTGATCGCGATATATCGAATCACAAGCAGTGCAGAGGTGGTACAATATAATGGCGACAAAATTTCAATCCACGCTATGTGCACGCCTACGGCAGACACGAAATTCAATTGACTGTGTATACATTTCACAACATTGCTCGCACGAACCCGTAGTGCTTACTGCAGAGGTGCCGGCGTCACATGTTCAGGCTTGGACTCCGCTCCTATTCCAAAATTTTTGAATCAGGATCCGGGACCGAAATTTGAGAATCCAACTCCTGTTCAGACTCCGGCAACTATCGATCCAACCGAAATTCAGCAATGTTTGTACTTAAGCAATGACGTATATAAAAACCATGCACGCTCCTTTCGAAAATAAAAAGTGGTTCCGGATCCGCTTTCGTTTTTTCACAAAATTTTAACTCCGGCGCCTGATCTGGTTACAAAAAAGAACGCAGACTCCTGCCGGAGTCGACTCCGACACTCCAGATTTGTGGCCATCTCTGGTTTACTGTTACGCACAAAAGTACCCAGCATAACGATTTCATTTTCGATTAACCACCTGGGAAAGGACAGGCCTTTACGCGACTGTATGTTAAAACCGAAAAAACATTTATGAGGTTTCATGCTGGTTGCTGTGCACATAAGCAATCTTACTGAATGCAGAACATCAGGGCCTACGACGGGGGGTACAAAAAAGTACATCGTACCCGGGCTCGGAAGGATGATTTTTCTGTAATCAAGCCCAACATTACTAGCTCGTTTTTCTGTAATCAAGCCCAACATTACTAGCTCGTTTTTCTGTAATCAAGACCAACATTACTAGTGTAAGCTACAGGCCAGTATAACAATTAACCTATTTAGTAATCTTAGCTTGGGAGCTATTTTATCTATATCCAGGTTACTACACAAACGAGTTATGTAAGCTTCCACGAGGGGAAAAGAACCTGGGGGCGCCCGGTGTCGGTCTTCGTACCCCCTGGTAAAACGTCTCTCAGAGGCCCTGCAGAACATCCGGCAATACCATCTCGCAACAATTCATAGGTAATTCTTTAGATTTCTGCAGAAGTTTTACAGCACACCAAAGAGCCCCTATTCAGCCGTTCATGTTGAGCGTTGTCAGCAATATGGTAAACTGCTTCCCCGGACAGAATGAAAAATTCTGGGCAAACTACACAAAGAGAACGAGTTGTCCAAGCACTTGTTTTCAGTTTGTCTATGCATATTCGGTTCGGACAAGAACAGCAAAAGGGTGAGCAAGCATATTCATTAAACATAACAAGAAGTTACACATTAAATGTTGCGGGGCATGGTGCCCTTGAGAAATCAATGGAAATTCGCTCCAACTGTTGTGCTGCTTTAATTCAACTATCTCTTTCACAGCCACTTTGGTCTTTCGTAACCAAAGTTTTCAAAATCCTCTCTATAAAGCTCGTAAAGCTTCAAAGCTGTCTCTCGTGGAACTTTTGCGAATTCTTCTTTAACAAGATCAGGTTGGGACTTGTATTGACGCAGCGGAAAAAATGCTTTTCTGTCCTCGGCGGTAAAATTTAGTTTTTCTTCCAAATAGAGAACATCTTCAGCCATGCTCTCAAACTTGAATATGTAATCATAGCGATGGACGCAGGGATGACATTGGTTTGCGTAAGTTCTCCAGTGGGCGTCTGAGGTTTCTTCCTTACTTCCCTTAACCAGGCAATTGACAAAGTCTTCAAATGTAGCTGATCCCCCGTAGGTTTCCTGACGTTCAGTCACATTTTTTCTCATATGACGGTATTTCTCACTCATTCGTTTTGAAAGTATTTTGAAAATTCCATCGCGGCCAATTGCATCTTTGTGTAACTTGTTGCAGTAGGCGGAAACAAGTCTGCTGAATGGGTTTCTCACTGTCATGATCTGGGAAAATAAATTTTTCGTGTAATTTCCCCTCGATCGTGAAAAACCGTGTTATTTGAAGCAAACGGAAAATGCCCTAGGATGCAACCTTGCAAAAATATAATGACAGAAATGTGCAGCAGAAATATGGCTTTGAAGTACTGCAGCATTACCAAGGAAAGGACAGTGAGCGAAATATTAACAAAGGTTTCGAGCCTTTCTACAATTTATTGGAATAATGCAAAGCTGACTTTTGGGCCACAAATTTAAAAGTGTAGTTGAAAATAAGATCCGCGGATCTTGGATTCACTTTATAGCGAGGTCTCACCACCAATGGAAAATGTCGCTACACCCTTGTACCGCAAGATTTCTGTGGCATTCAATTTCTTCCTCTTGTCACGTTCACAAGCATGCAGTCAATATTTAGTCACCCGCACAAAAAATTTCTCAACCCGCGCCCGCCTTGCACCATAGCTTCTTAACCAAAGAACATTTTGGTAACACATCGTTAAAATTTGGACAGCGGATTTCCATTTCAATTTTTTAAAGAAAAAGTTAGTTAATAGTTATCAAAATTCAAATTATGTAAATAGATCAATACGAGTATACTTTAAGTCTTTTGTATTGCTGCACATTTCACATTTTTCAGCACTGAAGTACATAACCAAAATATGTGAGTTTTATGGATGAGTGCACTTGCAACATCACGGTGAAAAAGCTCAGCTGCGTCATCTGCAAACAAAATGTTTGTTTAGACCAGACATGTGCAACCTGCGGCCCGCCGCGTTGTTTCGAGCGGCCCACGTGGTATTGTTCATGATCTTGAAATGCGATTTGAAAGTGAATTATGTTCCTCACTTTTTTGTGCCATTCATTTCACTACCATTTACCACAAGCTTTGGCACTTGATCAGAGGTTTACAGCGCTTGAAGTTCACGAACAAATACCTGTTACATTTTTTAATTACCTGAGAAGCATAACCACGAAGCGAATACAAATTTTCGCGCCATTTGTAATTGTTACGCTACAGCGCAAATTAAGCTCTGTGATGTAAAGATTTTTCTTCGTGATTCAGAGGGTTGCAGAGGCATTGATCTGTAAAATTGTTCGAACAATTTGCCAGGATCTGGCAGGAAGTTCGCAGTTGTTTTTTTCAACTGAGTGCTATTAGATCTGATTTTAGCTTGAGTATTGTAGTTAGAAAGGATTTCAGTTTAATTCGTTTGACATCATTGACAGGATTTTTGATGCTGTTGTTGTTTGTGGCTTTGCAAGTGTTGGGATTGGGAATGTAGGTAGAATGATAAAAATTCGCAGCAGGAAAAGAGAATGTTGAAAAGGTTGCCAATCAATGATAATAATGGTATGTGTTTTGCAGTTTAAGGTTGCCTTGAATATCACTTCACTTTTTGGAAGCACCTATCGTTGCGAACAATTTCTTGAAAAGATGAAACATTGCAAAGGAAAGAAAAGAGGTCAATTGGCAGACAGCAGCGCAGACACGAATTTTGTTCGGGTAGCAGTCAGTGACGTCGTCAGTCACTGACGTCTCTCTGATAGTTGGAAAATTGATATAAAGCACCAGTACAAATCTTAGCACGTTCGTTGCGGGGGTTTCGGGGGGTATGGTCTCTTCGGCCTAATTCTGGCTGCGCCACTGTTGTCAAACCAATATTTGATTGGTCATCTTCGAATTGCTTGTAGTTCTATGAAAGAAAATGTTCCGAAACTCTGTATAAGACCTTCAACATCAAGCATCGCATTAGTAGACTCAACTTTAAAAGAGACGGAGTAACGACATGCATTCGTAAATTATGTTTGACGAAATTGAGAGAAGTCATAATGTAATATGTTTCATCGACTTCACAATCAGCCTATCGCGCCTTATTCATGCGAGGTCTCTCGCTTAGTTTGTTCCAAATAAGCCTGTCGCCGGCATGCAGTTGGGACTTTTGAACAGAGGAAATTATACCTTATACTCCATATCTGTTGAGTGATCACTTAACCAATTTTTAAGAAAGTGATTAAAGTTTCATCCAATAAAAATTGATGCGGCCCGCGATAACTTTCCAAAAATCTAATGTGGCCCGCCAGTGACAAAGGTTGCACATGCCTGGTTTAGACTTTAGATCTAACTACATTAGCACCAGGTTCATAATAGAGCAGTGATTCTTAATCAAGGGTAAATTTACCTCTGGGGGTAAATATCATCTGCCACAGGGTAAATTTACTGAACCATAAATTGCAGCCAATGCAAATTTTTACAAATCATTCTAAACTGTAAGAGTTTGTTAATTTCGTATTTTAAATAAATGAGCACCATTGAGTGTAATGGCGGTAAATCTGGTAATCTTGTTTGATAAAAGGGTAAGATATGTAAAAAATGTTAAGAACCGCTGTAATAGAGTGATACCGGTGTGTAATCTATATCAGGATTTCCCGAAGGCCTACTACAGCTAGGTTTGAGGTTCCTTGCTGACAACATCAGCTGGAAAATAAATGGAAAACATCAGAAGTGTGAGGAAGACGCTCAGGAATACTGAACCAGCTGGCTTCTGACAATATTCTTGCAAAGCCTAGCGTACGTTTTTTCAGTTGGGTTAAAACAAATCTCAAGCACAAAATTTTCTATTTTCAAGTACACTTGAAAAGATGGTAGAGAAAAAATGTAATGTACTCACAGCTACGAAAAATTTGCATGGAGGAAGTTTGTCGCATGAAAGTTTTTCGGGCTAATTTGGGGAAATTGGACAAAATATCCTTTGCACCACAAGAAAGTTGCTTGCACCTACACTTATGATACCTGTACACTAGTGATTATTGCAGTACGAACCGGTATTTGTCAGGATACAAGTTTGACCTTTCCTCATTCATTGTATTTTCATCGCTGTTTATATAGAAATATTTAATAAACCAGCGTGTGTGACAGTTTGCTTCAAAGTACAAAAATTTTCCATTTTCCAGTCCATTCTATGATCTCATTCGAACGTGCATTGGATTAGCGCACTTTTGTCAAAACGTCTGTTTTCCACGTCCGCTTTATGTTCTTTTTGGCGGATTTCTAGAATTCTTTTGATTTCTCCAATGTATCGTTTATTGCAGTTACGGTATTGAATGGAATAAACTACGCCTTGTTGAAACTTTATATTCACGGGATCTTTGATAGAAGTGAGAAGGTTGCCCATGCTTTCTGACTGGTTTTGATGCGACTTGTATTTTGTGGGCTGCCAAGCACGGTTTAATTTTGTCAGGAAGTTCCAGAAGATAAGGTAGTATGGCTAACTTTCTTCATGTTTTTCGTTGTTTTTTTCACAGGTTTATTTCAATAGAGCAGTCTGTTTGGGCATCCGTTTTGTCTACGGGTTGATCTGCCGAGGTAAATTTCTTCCTGTCTTTCACTTTCCTGGTCACAGAATTTGTCGGCGCGTTGTAGCAGCGTGTACAGTACTGCGCGTTTATGTGCAAGCGGATAGTCTGAGCGAAAATGCAGATATTTACCAGTGTGGGTTGGCTTTCGATATACCTTGGTAGCGAGCTGGTTATGCTCCAGCCGCATTATCAACGTATCCAGAAAAGCGATTGGGCCATTTTTTCCTAGTAAAATTGATGTAGTTCTCAGCTGTATTGATATAGTTAAAGACTTCGGTGAGCATGTCGTGTTTTAGGAAAAACAAATGACTCGACCTCATCTCCGCCTAGAACTGTTAAGCATGCGTCCATTGTAAGCAATAGTTATAAAGTTGGATTTTTTTCAGTTCATTGTCAAAGACATTAGTCATTCTTTTGGTTTCGAAAGTAGGTCTACGTACATCTTGTTCGTTCATGAAGCTACGCATTATCTGCATACATGAGGCAAGGGCGTAACGAGGATAGATGGCACCCGGTGCAAGAAGAAAGTTTGGCGCCCCCAAGTTGGAATTTGAGGTCTATAGGAAGCAAATGTACTGCACTGAAAAAAGTACTTGTGACATTTTGGGACTTTTCGGGGACCCCGGAGTCATTCGGCGCCCGGGAAAGTGTGCCCCCATGCCCTGCCCTCGTTACGCCCCTGCATGAAACATAATACTGCTGTATCCTTAAGAAATTTAGGTACTGTTCATGTATTATTAAACCTACAGGCAATTTAGGAAAAAATACGCTATTTTAAAATACGGTACAGAACTAATAATAACATAACATCAAGGCTTTGCAGACATATTTTCCTATTAAATTGTAAACTTTACAAGTTAATCTAGTTTCGGACGTCGACAAAAAATGTTGAAACATCAGCTTTACAGTTTTGCTTTAATCATCGGGTTTTGAAACTTACGTTCTAATGCAGGTGGCACACAAACAAGGGAGATAATTGTACACTCTCTAAATTCTTCTCTATCAATAATCTTAATGTACAAAAGTAAACTTAGTTGATAACAGGTAAACCTACACTTGGGCCAAATTTCACGCATACATATAATCTCAAATTGAATCACTGAAATGTTTGCAAAACAAAATAATGCTACAAACCTTAAACGCCTTATTCCATTTCTCTGCAGCAGTGTCTCTGTTGGGAGGGGAGTATAAATAGAGTTTTTCTTCCCCCGCCACAAATATATCCTGACCTTCTCTCGGCACAAAGCCTTCAACTCTCATTGAAAACGTAATCCAGCTAGTAAAACCAACTTTCAAGGCTTGGCAAGCAGTGTACTGCAAAAAAAACGAAAACAATGAAGTGATATTGTTATAAACATATTAACCTTGCATGTTTGCTAGGAATAAGTTCGAATAAGTCAAAAGGTTGATTTCTCGAAATTAAATAAAATTGAGAATCTTAATAATACTAAATAACTTTCGAAAAAGTATTGTTGAATATACGTGTTGAAGAAAAGTGGCTAACGCCAAGTGATATAAATCATTTTATGCAAACCATTTGTAACAACTGTACGCTGATATGTGCTGAGCATTGAACAGATGATTCATGCATTATTTTCACTCAAACCAGAAACTTGTCTTGACTTGTTTGTAGATTGTGCCACAAATTCTGATATCGTGAATGAACACTGGGACAAATGGAGAAAAAGCTTGCAGTTTTAACAGCAGAACGTTATAAATCGAAAACAACTGTAACCCAAATCCGTGGTGGTATTGTAGTATAAAAGTGTCTGGAGCAAATCGCAAACAAATATCAGTTCTCGGACAAATTTTTAAAATTTGGCTTTTCTGACCAAGAAAAGGCAATGACGAGGCACAAGTCATCGCATTATTAAAATCAAAATGATTTCTTTCCGTGAATTAACTTGCGTCAATGTTTCCCCACTAGGTGCAGAAAACTCCTGCCAGAGTGCGGAAAAGTTGTGGCAAGACAAACTTTTAAACACAAACACTTGATTCCTTAGAAACGCTTTGGGAAGGTGCCAGAAACTTTCATCTTACTGGAAAAAGACAAGGAACAAAAAGATGTTAGAAACAAACCACTAATCCAGACTGTAATGATATGACGCCAGGTCAACATATGATAGATACTCATAGATGCTTCCTACAGTAGCTTGAAACATTATCTCACTTTGTACTTGTCTGAATACATGGAGTTCACTGAAGGCTTATCACTAAACCCGCGAAAGTCAGGGTTCAAACGTTGACAGCTGCTGTAAAGAACTTCTTTTCTTTCCTTTTGCATCAACTCAACTGTCCTCAGAAATGAAGGAGCAACACGTTTGTCTTCCTTAAAAATAACAGTCGTTGGATTGTTGGATGGCCAAGCAAAAGTCTGCAAAGATAAGTATACATTTTGAAGGTCGGTGACAAACGTAAATGCAGAGATGGCGAATGAACGTACACACACTATCTAGCTTTAAGGGAAACGATTTCCAGCATGGTTATTGCAGGATAAACGTGAAAAGATACCTTTTTCGTTTTTAGCAGTTCGATATAGGCCCGTAACCAACTTTGGACACCAGGAGGGTCGAAGAGTTTTCTTAGAGGGGACCGAATTTTTTGAACTATGTCCAATAGTTTCAAAATACATCAAACAAATTTTTCCAGGGGGAGGGCGAACAATTTCTTAAGGGGGGCTTCGGCACCCCTGGTTACGGGCCTGGTTCGACATGTCATGATGTTATATTTGGTTTATGTTTGAGTGAAAATGTTTTGCTGAAAAATGTGAAACCCACAATATTTTAACAGTAATCTAAGCTTTATCGTAAACTTTCCTTTGAAAACCAGAAAATATGCCATTGAGGTTTCTCGAAAACAAGAGCCTTATTCGAACACTACTTGTACCTCTTAGCCACTTTTGTGGATGAAGAAATATTAAGGAAATGGTAAAACACATTTAAAGAAGAACCTCAGAAAATTGAAAAACGCTGTCTCTACGTGTTTTGCATTCCCAAAATCAAAATCGCTGTTCATTGCTAAAATCCGCAAGAATCAGAGCAATGCAGCCTCATACGTTTGTATAAAACAGAGATAGAAGTACATACGTTTTGTTAATCATTATTGCAAAAGCAACCACAGCCAAGCAAAATAAATCCATTACCAGCACAGTTGCAGTGACCGCATAAGAATTTCAAAGAAATGACAATAGCGATTATTCTCCAATTGTTTTTGATCTGTTTTGGAAAAAATCTAAAGTCAAACGTTTGGTTACACTCGGTTTCTATTGAAAAAATGAATCGTTACATTTAGCAATATGAGCGAGCAAAAGACCTCGCCAGAAGCAATTCTTCTTGGAGCGAAAAACTTTTCCAGCAAGTTTTTCTCCAACCCAGAAACCTAGCTCTAACACTTTAAACGAAGGACCTCCATACTTCGGTCCGCTAAGCGATTTAATCCGGCCGTAAAGTGTCAATACTGAAAAAATAATTTTGTCAATACTGAAATAATAATTTGCATACGAAAAGATTGTTGATTTGGTAGAATGTACAGTAACATATCTGAAAACAATCAAAGTAGGTAAAAGGTCAGGCCCTCTGACTGTTGTGTAATGGCTTGTGTGGTCTTCTGACAAAAAGTTTGGAAACCGCACGCTACAAAGTCAATCAAATCTTCTGAAGACTGAATAGCACAGAATTAAAAAATTGAGCCACTAAATCGGCTCGATTGGCCGGCTCCCAGGGGTGATGTTGTCATCCAAATATAACTAAAGATGCATAGACATCCTCTCATTTCGTAACCATCAACAAAAAAAACGACATCCCAAGCTTTAAAAAATTGTTCAGTCTAAAGTATAAGACTTTCCCCATCTATAGAAGGCTTGGACAGCACTCTAGCTCAAGCTGCTGGCGAGTTATGGCCATATATAATATGGGTGTAATATACCCAGGTCAGCGTTTGCGGGATAATTTGTTTTACCAATTTTTGTTTTTTGCGCCATCATTTTGGCTTCAGACATGCTAGAAAATCAATCAAGAGCTCCAAAGCCTCTGATGATTGTCTAATTTTCAAAAAAACCTTGAGCCAAAAAATGGCTCATTAGATTGGCGCTAAGGGCCGGGAAAAGTTGGCCAAAAAAACGCAAAAACATTCCCACTTGTGACGTTCCCCACATAGACCCCAAACCCAAAACGAAAAGAAATTTTTGCAATCTCAACCAGAAGACTTGCCGAATCGGTAGATGGTTTGAACAGCTCTCTAGCTCAATCGGCTGGCGAGTTATGGCGTTGCAAAACTTGGGCAAAAAAGTAGCGGCCGTGGGAGTTAAAGGTATTCACAACTCTTTAACCTGTTGTGATAGTCTGTGGATATTGATCAGTGTCCCTCTGAGGTGCGCAACTGTGCAGTGCCACCAGAATATTTGCGCATTGAAATCTCGTTCTTGCTCACTTGCAGCGTTCCAAATTTAAAAGTAAAATATCATTAAATATTTCGGACAGACGTAGAACGCTTTTGAGCATATCGCATAGGCGTTTCAGAAGCTAT
>Ga0210059_1006913_pt1 | contig 18125 bp, 6 predicted proteins | sample Ectturendosymbi2_FD_188042 | JGI IMG/M metagenome (GOLD analysis project Ga0210059, IMG submission 188042) | Ecteinascidia turbinata endosymbiont from Florida, USA - Sample 2 (SPAdes) (version 2) | ecosystem: Host-associated > Tunicates > Ascidians > Unclassified | place: Key West, Florida... | reverse complement strand
GCACTCTTTTCTGGATGAAAGTGTTTTATATAGTTAATGTGCTCTTTTTTACGTGTGTTAAATGACCTTTTTGTTTCTCCAAAGTACTTTTGGTCGCAATTGCCACACGGTACGCAATATACCGCGCCTTGACGTTCAAAAGTGTGGACAGGATCTTTTCCATTTCGAAGTTTGTCGCCAATTGTTCGCATCGGTTTAAAAAACGTTTTGATTTTGTGATCACTTAGGCATCTTTGCAGCTTTTCCGATAATCCACGATAATATGGTAGCACCACTCAGGATCGGTTCGCTGTCGTTTTCTTGGCGTTCTTTGAAATTGGTGATGGAGTCGTTAATGCAGACGGATAACCATTATTCTTGAGTGCTAGTTGAACGCGATTGATCTCTTCTTTGTAGTTGGCTTCACTGGCGGTCAGACGTTCTGCTCTGCATAGTAATGTTTTAATAACTGCTTTTTTATGTTGTAGAGGATGGTCTGATCGAAAATTCAGATATCGGTCTGTATGAGTTGGTTTTCTGTAAACAGCATAGTCCAAATAGCGCCGGTATTTTCACGGGTTAGTTTCACATCCAGGAACGCCAGAACTCCATCACTTTCTGTTTCTTTTGTAAACACGTGCTACATTTACCATCACCCAACGCATTGTAAATTATTTTGACAACAGTTGCTGTTTACATCTGATTATGACTAAAGTAACCGTCCCCAGTAGACGTGACAATAGTTTAGGAAATGTTTACACTAATTGTGCATGAAATGTTGCTAAGGGACCCAGGAGAGACGGAAAATAACGGGGCAATACCCCCTGCTTTTTCTTAAGGGGGCAAAAGGAGGAGTGGCTTTTCATAACAGTATCATAGGTCATTTCATCGTTTATCAAGATCATCTTGAAACAAACTTATTGCAGCTATTCGCGCACCCAGAAAATTCGGATTGGTTTTCTATAATTTTTGCTATGATTTTTGAGGTCAACATTGTTGAGGAACAGAAACAAGCACAATTAGCAACGATTTTCTTGCTTTTTCTAAGTTTTCATTGCCCCCAACTATTTTACTGCCCCCCCCCTGCTCTACCGCTTCTCCGGCTTCCATTTTTGTTTTTTTAGCAACACTTCAAAACTCGAATAATGTCGCAGTCCGGTGGCCCTATTCTGAACGAATCGAAAGTTTCATTGTTGCTCAAGCCGTCTTTCTGGCCAAAACCCTGGATTACACAGCTATGGAAGATGCATCGTCCTTCCCGTAGCATAGCCTTTCTATGTAGATTAATTTGCTGCTAATTCTTTGTACGCAAAAGCTTTGCTCAGTATCACGAGATGGACATTAGCACAATAAATTTAATATACAGAGCCCTTTCCAGCCAATCTGAAACATAACAATTAAATGTAACTTAGACGCAACACAAATCTAGCTCCAGAAGCCAAACAACGTAAAAAAGCCACACCATCGCAGAAACGCAAGAACTATTTGAAGTAATTACAGAAATGAAAAAAACTCTTCAAACGGGAAATAAAGGGAACAATTTCAGGAACGCGTAAATTCAAGGGCGTACGCAAGGGGGTTTGAGGTTAAAATCCCCCCTAGAGCTTGATATTTTACAAAAACTTTATTACCTTTGCAAAGGAGATTAACTGTTTTCGCATAGTTTTTGCTTGTTAACTTGTCGACTTAATGCAAATACCACGAAATAAATTTGCTTGCAAAATTCAAGGAACATGGTAAATGGGCCAAGAAGTAATAATTAGGTTTTGGTGGGAATCTGGGTTATCGTCTGCGTCCAGAAACCTCCTCACCACTTATTGCAGACCTTTCGTCCACTACGCATGCTTAAGATTGTGTTCCGCGGTAGTTCACTTTATCCGAAACAATTGTCTTTATTTTGTCTGCTGTGGCTGATCAGTGCAAGCGCTGAGCGCATTGACTACATTACCAATTTCTGTAGTATGATAGAACTGTTGCACGAGCTCAAAAGCAGCAGTTTTTAGCATAGAAGCATTCAGCCATTTGATAATGTCTCAACAGGGAAAAAAGAAAACTAAAAGTTTGTTGTACTTCTATAAATAATAAAAAATTTATTAATAACTAAAAAGTTTTCATGTTTACTTTATGCACATTATCAAATTTTTCTGTAGTTTAGCAAGATTCGATCTTTTAAACCGGGGTGTGCGTCAGCCCAGCCGTACACATTCTATGCTCGACTGCTCGTATTCGACAAGACATCAGCGCAACCTGATTTTTCCGATGTAAATTGCTCTGGCGCAGTGATGAGTGTGTTTTACTCCCTTATTTTAACACGCAGCCTGATATTTTTGCAGTTATAAACTGCTGTCTCGTGGCGTTGAGTTTATTTTCCTCCGATATCGCAACTTGGAGCGCTAATAGTTTATCTTCAGTGCAATGACACATACAGTAAAGTAAAGGGTGTGTGTGTAGAAAAATATGCATATTATGTCAACAAACTTCGCCAAAACGTTGGTTTGGAAACATGAAAATGACGTCAAATTGTGACGTCACAAAGAGCTCACACCAAATACAAATGACCACCATATGCCACTGAATGAAAACCCCCCCATGAAAATTTTCTGCGTACTCCACTGCGTAATTTACAGATGTCCAAGGAGAAATCACTTGAAATCATCGATGGGGAGCGTAGAAAATCCCCCTTCCAAATGACGAGTCCAGTTATAAACGCAAAACATAATTTCTACGGCGATCAATTGCAATCCATAACCTACATCGCATAGCCATAAGACACATGCAGGTCTGCAACCAGGGGTTGGTCAACCGGGAAATTGCCCCTCATTGAAATTTTCCAAACATGTTTCCTTGTTAGGTACGACAAGTTACAACCAGTTGACACCCCCGAAAATATTAGCTGGTTGCGTCCCTGATAACATGCGTGAATGCTTTATTACACAGTACGACACACAACTTTAACACAATCAAATGCTACACGCATACCATTACATTTGAATAAGAGCTGATGATGCCTACTTAGTAGGCCAAATATACTCTGTCAGATCTTAGTATCTGATTTTTTGCTGGGAAAGGATTCCTTTCCATAGACAGTGCGCATACCATATGCTAACATCACAAGATGGTACAACAATTCATTGCGAATCATCAACACGACGGAGACGTCAGCGATTGAGTGTATCGTTGGAGCTGTGAATTGGACACAGTTTATGAAAATATCGCCTCACCTCTCGCCCCTTCACGGGAATTTTTTTTAATCATTACGTATGCTCTGAAGCACGATAGACGAGTCTGTCCATAACACTGAGGGACGCAAGCCCAAAGAAAACTGGTTTCCACTGCTTCTACCAATTTCACAGCCAAAACCGCTGCCATTAACTCCAAGCGAGGAATTGAAATAGTTCCCTGCGGGACTAGATGTGACTTGGACATCACCAGGGTGCACGTGACACGGATTTCTCGGTCAACCGACCAAAAAAAGTAGACTGCACCAAAACAAAGTTTAGAAGCGCCAGCAAAACAATTTAGTTGACACGTTTACAGTAATTATCGTCACACAGACGTAAGTTCTAGTTGCGTTTCACTGATACCTCTTGCAATTGTGGATGGCATAACAACCATTTTACCCATCTCTTTATTTCCTGTGCAGGCAAATGGTTCGTCCCATCTAGTTCAGTGTGTGGTGCAATAAACGCGATTCTAGATTGACGGCAGATACAAACACAGCGGATTGAACAACGAATAGACAGTGGACAAGACACCTGTCCTGGTCTGTGACTACATTGGCACCGCAACAGAGAAGCGAATATCATCCGACGATACATTCCACCTCCATGCACACGCTCATGCAGTTCTACATCGTAACCGTAATCCTTAAATGGTTTAGCAAGTTCATCCTCTCCCAGTTTTTTCAGAACTTCAGGACTGTTACACAACCAGTTTGTAAGGTGAAAACCGTCTTTAAATAGAAGAGAACATAGTTCTTCAAGCAGCCTTTTTGCCGTATCCAGATTCGAAACTGAAACCAAACAGTCGTCTACTCGTCCACGTAAGAGTTACGTTCAGCGGTCGCCGCAATATTCCAGATTCCTTTGCCGCTTTGTTATATTGTTATACCGACAGGTCCCCCGTACCTACCGGGCCCGGGTACAATGTACCTCTCGTACCCCCTCTCGTACCCCCTGCTTCTCACCACAACATTGACATTTACTGTCGTTCCACCATTGTCGCTCTGGTATTTTCCAGACTGCCCTGATGTGACAACTCTGTTTGCAGGAATTTTAAATTTCCTTCTTGCAGATTGTTTCTCGTTGGGGGGACAGAGAGCTTTCCTGAAAATTGAAGTCGCTTGCTTGCTCATTTTATCCACGAAAACAGAGCCAGAGGACCCACCTCCAAAATTTTCTTTGCTCCTGCAACTATGTGTGACAAGTTAACAACCACTGCGCGATTCGAGCATCAAACTCTTCTTTCACTTTGTTAAACTCATCCTTATTTGCGCGAGTTCCTGGAATTAATTCACAGCCTGCTGTATGTGCACAAAACTTCATCAGCCTATAATAATGATAGCTCACCTCCTGCACACAATCCTGCAGGAGCTCTCTAATCATTCTCACGAGAGCGCAGCAGCGTTTCAGCTCGCAAGTAACTTCGCTGCAAATCTCTAATGAAATCATACTTTTTATTGAGTGTATAAATAAAAGTTTATTATGTCATAGAAAACTCATTAAAATTACATATAAAATCAAAAACTTGCTTCTAGGAGATTTGTGTTGTAGTTCGTGAGAATTAATGAGCAACTGATTCACTTGTTACTTTGACAAAAGAAGGCATTTCATTTATATGCTTTAATAATTGTATACACTGGGCAGTGGCGGATCCAGGGAGGAGCAGTTTGGTGCAACTGCCCCTCTCCAAACATCTGTGTGCCCATTGATTGGCGCCCCTTTGTCATAAATGCGCCCCTTTTTGGTGCCCATGGAAGTAGAAACAGAGATAAAAATACTCTAAAATAAACAGTGTTTTACGCTTGGTTCAACGTCAGGATTTACGTGCCGAACTTTACCCAACCTCTTATCCAATAGCATGAACAATGCTATTGTTTCGTAATAGTACCACTGTTTCGTTATTTCTTTGCCGCGTGAGAATTACCCAGCCTTACGTTATATAATCACAAATGCAGTCGCTTCCGCGGTTCTGGACTTGCCGCTGGGCTGTACAAACTGGTCTGCTTTTTACAAGTTTTTTTCTTCAATGCCTGATGACAGCCTCGAAAGGAAAGGCAGCAGTGAAAACAGGAATGCAATATGGAAAACTTATAACTGGTTCAAGATTTTACAAGCCACCGAAATGAAAACGAGAAACCAGTTTCAGGCCTGTTGCCAGTGCAGTTCCTGAGTCCGCAGTATGTCTGCATCTTACGTTTGCAGCATAAAGGTCAGTGGATGAGTGTCTTGACGGAACAAAAAAAATTTCAAATTTGAGAATCCGACTCCTGCTCTGACTCCGGCTGCCATCGATGCAACCGAAATTCAGCAAGGTTTTTACTTAAGAAATGCCATATATGAAAACCACTCAGAGTCCTGATGCTGAAAATGAAAAGGGACTCAGGATCCAGGTCCAGTTTTTGACAAATTTTTGACTCCGGTGCCGGGTCCGAAAAAAAAACGCAGGAGCCTTCTGGAGTCGACCCACTCTGGATCCGTAGCCACTCTGGTGTAGGTCCTTTTGCCACACTAACAAACTGGGTCATTGGTTTCTTCTTTTCAATAACAGCTCGTAGTGCATCTGCTTTGGCAGTGGCTTTCTTTCGCTTGCTAGAACCATTCTCATATGTGCGCTTCGACATTCTCAAGTTAATGCACGTTAGCCTACTGTAGATCCACCGTTATCCTGATTACTGTGAAAACAAGAAAAAAACTTACGATGAAGCTCACTTTGCGTGACATCCGTTATTTCCAGACCAAACTGTTTTTTACTTGCATATGCCATTTTCGCAACAAAATTGTATCCGCCCAGCGAAACGTACATATCATACAAATTTTATGCAAGGTACCACCAAAAAAAAGGATTTTTTAGAGGGGATTTTTTGTTTGTGCGTAGGAAACGTCATGCACGTGTTAGATCATTTTTTTTTCAGATTAAGTCATGGTATTGGAAAGCTCATCACATATAATGGTGGTCATATCTGGCCAAACAGATTTTGCACCTAAAATTGCATTGAAATGTTAACTTAGAAAGGTGTCCGAAATTGTCTACACGTTAGGTAACCCTGGGTTGGGTTACCCACACATCCCATATATTGGCTTTCAGGGACATTTTCGTTAAATAACTCTGGCACTATTTCATTTGTCTCTGAAAATCAAGAAAAGTCATGGAAGCACAGGTTTCTAACATTTTTCTAAGTATATGAAATTAACAAAAGAAATTGCCTCTGGGTAGGGGACCACCCACAGGGGTTATGTGAAAAATGGGCTCAGGGCTTTTGTTCCACGCATTCAGGCGTTTTGTTCCACGTCATTCACTTCAATCGTTCCCACTCATTCTTCTATAGTATCTTTTGCTAGCGGCATAGTATAAGAAAACGAACCAAAACAAAAATACAATTGTGATTACTCACAAAAACGCTGGAAATTTTCCTTACTGCCAAAATTTTGGACCGCCCAAAGCCGGGTGCCCTAGGCTTTTTTCAGCCTAATGGTAAATACGCGCCTGCATGCGGGAACCTTTAGCTTTGGGGGGAATTTTCCACTGACCCAAATTTTTGCGCCACTGTGAGGAAAACGAATAGGAAAGTTTTGCAGGGCAGTGATTCTGCTTAAGCAACTTGTTCAAACAAATCAGAAAGTTTTTCCTGAAATTCTTTAAATCTTGCCGAATCTTGTACGTCCACAGCTCTAACGCAGAAACTTTGGCAAAATACTGGCTATCTACAGCTTGGTGGATCGAATAATTGGTTTTACGCGGTTATATTAATTTTGCTCAACATTTGAATATTAGCAATACAAAATTGGGAGAATGACGGCGCCTTTCGCCCCCACCTGGCTAGACGTCTGGCAACAGTGACTGATGGCTATGTGGTTTCGTTTCCTATGTTGCAATTGCAAACCCGTGGACAATGCTGGTCACGAAAAGACAAATTTGGCATGGTTAGCGAAGTCTTTAACCGACTGAAAAATGCTTAGCTTATTGGTTGTTAGATCATTCCGCTTGCATCACATAAATTTGAACTAAAAGCAATCTTCTGGTGAAAACTTTAATTCTTTACTTGTGACTTTGGTGTTGGCGAAGGCTCGTGGTTTTACAGTGGTTATGGGCTGATTCTCATCTGTGTTTTCTGGCTTGGCTGAATAGACGCAGATCCATCGCCAGATCAACAGCATTGGGAGGACTTTGAGCTTTTTCTGGGGCTTCGTAATAGTATACAATGAATTAAAGAATGACTTCATTGGGGAGAGTAGAGCTTAACTTTGGTGGTATTAGTTGTTAGTTTGGGGGGCTCAGCCCGCTTGCTTCCACTTTTATTGAACCGGGTCACAACTTCTTTTTATAACCTGGCCTAGTGGGATTGATATTCATTCTTCACATCAGCAATCCAATGTCGAAAAAAGTGAAACGGCCATAAACACTTGATTGAAAATCCACCTTTATATAAGTGTCGTTAAATGTATTTTAGGGCAGTATGCTCTAAGTCCCAGTGTGAATCTATTATGCCATTACCAGATCGTTTTCACGATAGCCAGCAGAGGTACACAAAATGGAAGTAGTGTGATGGCAAATGCCTTTCATTCACGCTTTGTTTTTGAATTGTCGCTTCAGCAATAAATAAGTTTTTCACGTACATGTAAATGCGCAAACTTCGCTTAGAAACGTGATCGTCATTTAGCTTTTCATTTGAGTCCTATCGTGGGACATGAATTGTCACTTCCAAGTTTAAGGAGAACCTTTCTACTTCTAATCAAGTCGGGAATGCGTTTCAGACACTGTTCTTCACTGATTTCGCTACGGAAAGCCAAAATAGTGGCAAACACTAGCCCGCAACATGCCTTTATACCTTTTACATACAATTTGTAGATATAGGAGATATGTGTAGCTTGTCGCATAGTTCGACCAACAAAAATAGCCACTTTCTTGGCCTACAAAAATTAACCAGTTTTGTGTGACACCCAACGATTGTTGCAGACAACCTATGATATTCAATCAAGTGAAGACATTTTTGGAAAAACAAAACAGCGCAGCAGCGCTACTGTTAACACAAACAGCAAACGCGCAGGTTCGCACAAAGTCGCGACAACGAAATCTTCGTCAAGTGACTCCAAACTTAGCGAACGCAGAATCAAAACCAAAGAGCAGTGATGGAGCATCGGTACTTGGTGATCCGTAAAGCGATGGAGCATCAGTATTTAGGAGAGAGAAGCAATCGATCATCGCAGATGCAGAATTAACGGCATCACCACGAGAAAATTTATCATGCACCTATAGGGTTGCCAGTGTAGGAACCAGTCCAATCTAGGGGGTTGGGGTGTTGCCCAGCGTGGAGTTTGCTTGGGAGGAAGGTCGTCTCGCATGTAGAATTGCTGGTTTCACCAAACGCTACTAACTACGAGGCAGTCTAGTCGTTGTGTGAGTTCTTTTCTAATTCCCCACTAAAGTGGCTGACATTTTAGGTTGCCAAGCCGAAGTAAGGCGTTTAGCTCTCACCCTTTGTAAAGTTCGTTTTCGCAGATTTCCTGGTGCGCAAATCTTTATTTGCAAAAGACTTTTATTAGGGTTGCCATACGCGTTTTGCAAAAATACTGGCCATTTTGTCAACAGTGATAGACCTAGGCTGCATTCGTAAGCTCATATTTAATAGCATTGGATTCTCGAATAACATTTCTTAAAAATCATGATTTTTTACAATGCATTTGTTTTTCCTGTTATTTTCTTTACAATTTCACGAAGCTCCCACAATGGTTGGTTTGAAAATGTTTCAAACAGTGTATAAACGTACGTTTTGTGAACATAGTTTATAGCCTTATTCTCAGCATTAGTAAACCAACGTGCATGTACTTTAAATGAAAAACGATAACTGCAGTGTTTAATGTTAACGAAGGCGTATTCTCAAACTCTAAAAAATAATGCACTTGATAAAATTCAATTTCATATGTTATACATCAATTTCTCAAGCAAACATTTTTCCGAACAATTTGCTGGTATTTGCTTTTCCATGATGCGATGATAGTATTGCTTTGCATGAACACCGTAACACAACCAATAATTTCTTGCGTGCTACATTCACTTCAGTTTGCAACAAATATTTTCTAGCTCACCTGAATCTCTTCAAAAAATTCTCACTACCTTCTGGACGGCACTAAGGCTGGCTGAGAGAAATGACCTAGTGATTGATTCACTGGCCCTTTCTTGAGCCAGTTACAGTATAGCCCGCTGACGAAATAATGGTTTGTTTAATGCAGCTCGCGTGATAGTGAAAGATTCGCAAGTCTCTGTAATGTCACGGTCGAACTGCCCGTTTCTGTGATTTTCCTGCTTTCTGCCTACAATAGTCTGGGGTGGTAGTTCAGACAACAACCCCACCTACGCCGGTTACACGGTTAATTGTCAAAAGAAGTGCTCATACAGATCACCTTTAGGACGACGGAAGATGCTAAATATGACTAAACAAAGGAAGAGGGAAAAACGGAGAGGCAATGTGTGTTGATTTAAGGCACAAGCAACAATTTCCCTTGCGTGAAATTCGCTCATAGACCAAGGAACTGTCCTACAAGATTCACTACTAGATTCATTATAATTTGAGAAGTCCTGTGTTAGTTCTTTTTGCAGTTACTGCAAATTGTCTGTTTTCACAATACCGGCTTCAGGCACTGGTTTTTAAAATACCGTCTTCTTACCGGCCTGGGCTAAATTAGCAGTAAACTACCCACCAGGCCGGTGAAATATTGGCTACCTGGCCACCCTACTTCTGATTAGCAGCAGCATAAAATGCTTCGTCAAAATGCGATAGCAGAACGGCAAAACGTGTACCGCACACGAGACAGGACGAACAACTGACTCAAAACGTGGTCCACAACCTGCAGCGCAAAACGTGGAATTGCGGAACTGGTCAGCACATCTGGTCCGTGCGCGAGAACACACACGACGAATCTCCCTTGGCGCAAACGACAAGTTGATGCAAACGAGGCCTCGCCTCGCGTAGACAAAACAATCGCGAGTTTGGGAAACGGCAACTCGCAAAAGGAATGGTTGCATCCACTCAGGGCCGGATTTAACAGATCTGAGGCCCTGCGCTAATCCACTTGTGAGAGCCTCTCTTCCATTGGTGCGAGGAAAAAAAGAAATCCTACTTGGCTGGCGGGAACAGGATTTTAACTGCTACAGGCAAACCAACCGAAATCGCCACAATTGAAATACTTGACAAAACACGTGACCTGCGTTTTTCAGAAGAATCTCATACGTTTTTTCTTATCTGTGTTCAAAAAAACAAACACACTGCACCGCACCTATGTAGTATGTGTGGCGGCTTAAGACTTTAACGCACAACGTGATGAGCACGTTGCAACTCGCTTACCACGGCTGTAAAAATCTCACACACACGAGCAAAACACGTCAAGTAAAACGCACTCAAATGCTTGTAACTGTTAGATTCACGATTCGCGTATTTCTTGCTTTTTCAGACTGGTAAAAATCGAACGCAACTAAACTGTCGGGTGAATAGATGTGAAGTTTAAAAACTAGAACCGTCGCCAGAAAGTCTTGAGTAGGGGATTTTAATTGGTGCAAGGAGAATTGACATTCTGAAAATTTGATAAAATCTTTACTGATTTATAGTTTTTCATATTTAAGTTTGTAAGCGCTGAGCTCACCACTGCCCACCACGACTGGACGACTGGTTTAACGGCGACTGGACTGACTCAAAGTTCGCTTATGCTGTTATTGTTGAAATACTTTAAAGAAATTAAAAGCGACAATCATCGATTCAAATAAGACTGAACACAACACAGTAAACCGTTGAAAACGTTTTGTCCTGCCTTCTTCACGACAAGATTATCTAAGAATTCATTACAATTTGTTTGCCTAAGTTTGTCATTTTAATGTATGGAATGCTTAGTGTGGACAACCTATCCTGGAACATTGCGACCCTTTAATTCATTTTTAGTTGCTTTGAATCTTGAAAAGGACCTTTAGCCTGAGCATTTAGTGATCATCAAGCTAAGAAATAAGGCTTAGCGTGGTTGGATAAACCAAGAACCACTGATCTAAGGCATCCAACCCAAAAGCGTTTTTGTCACTTTTTTGCTGTTTCCCGTCTCGTTGGGGAAGAGTTCTGCGGTTTCCACTTGGCAAAGTAGCTTTTGCTTGCTATTCAAGCTCATCAGGATCTTCTCTGATTTGCTTAGCATGGAAGCAGGACAAACGTGCGCAAGTACTCAACAGCAATCTGATTTCTGAATGACTTTACTGAAGAAATTTCAAATGGAAAAAATCACATCTAAAAATACCAATCGAGCTTTACGCGATACAAACGCTGTCAAAATTACTACATTGCTCAGTCACCTAAGAAACAATTATGCTTTTATTGTAGGATGCTGCTGCTAGCTCTACACACAGCTCTTATCTGCAGTACAACGTCAAGCTTTGATCAGATCCAGTGAGGTTTGAGCCAGGGAGAAACTTGGTTGAAAGGAGCCCATTGGCCAACACTCAGAAAATAGTGAAGAAACAATAGCAAATGCGGTATTGAATGGCTATACAAAGACCCAAAATCACTGGAAAACCATCCGAAAAACGCAAAAAAACAACCATCTACTGAAATGAAAAGGAAAGTAAATACCAAAATACAAGCTAGGTAGGGACCCAGTTTTTACATTTCGTTTGGCAGGGGGGCGGTGCGGTTCGCACCCCTGCCACCCGCCAGTTATGCCACTGATCAAGTGCATTTCAAACATAAACATCCACAATTTCTTTTGATAGAGTCAAACGTAACAAGCGCTACGATTCAGCAAACGCAGGACGCAGCCAGTGTGCTTTGAATATATCGACACAATAGATGGCATGCGGCTGGACCAATACTGAGATTCATGGAAACGTGCAGTGCTATTCCTAACTACTTATGAAACGTGTAACACAAACTAATTATGCAACGTATAAATCTTACTATTTATGAGACGTGCATCTATTCAGAGATATACCACACTTCTTCACATTAAACCTTAAACTTCGCTTGTACTTTTATTTGCATGTGTTCTGCTGACGCATTCACGAATATGTTCGAACAATATGTTGGTGATATATCTTTTTCTGCTTGTGGTGACTGTGATACCGCTCGATGCATTGCGAACCACCAATGGACGTTCAGTTAACGTGGAATCAAGCAGAGCAGGATGCACTGCTTGAAATATGTTTGCACAATATTTAAATTTTGCTAGTGATACATGTGTGTTTGAACCCAGAATTAGTGGTTTTCCACGCTTTCACAGTATTCGCAGTGACAATGCTGCTCATCACAACAATCCATAAACATGGCCTGGAGTGGCAGTAACCTTGCCCTTCAAATATCCTATAGCCAACAACAACAACATCTATTGAATTTTGCATTGCATTTCAAATAGATATATGTTCGTTACCTTCATTCTGAGGACGTTTAAACCTGGATTGGAAAAGTTATACATACATTGGTTCAGCGGTGTGCATATCCATTTAAACTTTTTATTCACTGATTTCAGATGTCTCACTCTAAACACAAACATTCATTTTCTTCCACTAACTCTTCTGCATGACGATGTACAAAGCAGTATTTGTTTGTTTATTTCTTTAAGCTTAATCTGTGCCTGCTGAATTACACCAACCGTATGTTGTTTTGTCAATAAAGATTTTGTTTTCTTGCTCTCACTGAATTTTGAAACTTGTTGAAACCGGTCAGGTGCGTGATCTAGGAATTGTTCAACCGCATGACAAACCATTTAAAACAAGACAGCGTTTTCTTCGAATATGAATGCAATCAAGGAAAAGCCAAAGGCAAGTATTATTTCTTCATTAGAGTACTTGATAATATGTTCAGCACAAAACTTTAAGTCTTTCAGTGAACGCCTTGAAGGACATAAGATACACAACTAGTTAGACTTGCCACCTACTGCCCTTTCATTTGATACTTCAAGGGTGCGTAAGCTGCGTACGGTGACCCTGTTTGAATCGTAATCAAGCTTGCGATCGATGCGGACACATCTCTACGTCCCAGCGTTAAGTGCAACACTTGAGCGCAGAACGTTTCCTCCTTTCATGGTAACGTGCGCGTGTAGAGAAACGAAAAAAACTTACTTATAACAGTTGTCGCAAGACGTTTCTGTTTAGGTTTGCGTATACATTTTGAAATATGTACAAAATCAGAAAAGTTTGACTCCGATTCCACTTGCTTGGTACGTGATCAGACTGAAAATCCACTCTTGTGTATATGACAGATATGTTACTCCGACTCCTGTTTTACTCCGAAATTTGGTTTTGGAACAATTTCCATTCGAAAAGTTTGAAGCACCCAATGTTTTTGTAAAAGTAACTTTGTAATAAATTTTGAGTGATGAACCCAACTTTCCAAGAACTGAGCGTTTGCAAACTAACAAATATTTGTAGTGACAATCATCAATGCTCGTTACAGTAAGTCTGCTGACAATTTGCAAAGATTTGTTGGTGAATTCCCAGACTCCTGAAAAATTACCCGCATCAAAGTTTTTTGAAAAAATTATTCATCTAGTAACACACCTAGCTAACCATATGACTTAAGGCCAGTGTAGACACATGTATTTTTCCAAGTAAAACTCACGCGAAATTGTTCTAGCAGATTTATCTAACATTTAAGACCTCAGCAGACAAGCTCTGTATACTAACAAAATTGTTGGATACAAGCAAACGTAGAATCCGCACCAAACACCTTACAAATTTGTTGACCATCGCAGTCCCGTCGCCACGGCGGGGTCTTTGGTGGGCTTAGCCCCCCAAACAAACCTTCAAGACCCCCAAATTGAAATATGAAACACTATAAATTAGTGGAAATAGTGTCAAATTTGAATATCAAGCCCCCCCTGCACGAAAGCAAAGACCCCCGGACAAACATAAAGCACTCCTATTGACGACTCTGGCGATGGTTCTGGACCAATGATTAAACAAAGTTCATTTGTTTCTCATACAATGTATTTGACAAATCGTTTACTACTAGAGACAATTTGCTGCAGTGCTTAGGGCCCGAGTTTTCAGAAAAGGCTAAATTATAATTTACTGCTATGACAAATTTGACAATTGAAACCAACCCCTGGTACTGCAGTGAACCGGGTAAAATAAATAACAGAATTTGGTGAAGCTTTAAAACTGCACGTTTGCTTTAAAACACTACAGAACTGTGCAAAATGTGCGATTCACCACGAACGGGATCTGCGCGGAGAATAGCACACAAAACGCATGTGGCGCAAACAAGTAATAACAGAGTGATCCCGACAGAGCAGCGGTTCTCAAACTTTTTATTTCCACACCTCCCTTAAGTAAGCGTCCTTTGTTTGAATCCCCCCTGACTTTGAATAAGCTGTAAAAACAAATGTATTGATTGGTAAATTTAATGACCAAACTTTTTATTTTGTAGGGCGCGTAAGGGATCGCGCACCCTGGAAATTTGTTAACGCCCCCTGGGGAGGCGTGCCCGCCTTGTTAAGAACCACTGCGATAGTGAGGTCAGGTTGATTGACCTCTAACAATGCTTGTGGATCTGGTGAAAAGTTGATTCACCCGCTAATGATGACGACAAGAGTGATCTCGTCGTACACCCTTTTTTCTTTTCAGTATAGATAAAAAATTGAACAAGTTAATAACACGATATTTGGTGGCTGAGAAGTTGGTGATGTCCTAAGCATTCTTACAAAATTACGATAAAATTCGTTAAAATCAAAAGACATGCATGGTGGTCATTGTTGGTGGGTGTTCGCTTTTTGTGACGTCACACCGTAACGTCAAATTCACGTTTCAAATCCAACGTTTTGGCGAGTTTTTTTGACACAATGCATGTCATTATACACGCACCCTCTTTATTCATTGTTGTATGACTTAATTTGTCATTGTATTGACTTCAAACTATCAGCGCTCCAACTTAAAATGCAGGTGCAAAATACACTCAACGCTACGACCAAGCAATCATAACTGCAAAAATATCAGATTGCACTTTAAAACCAAGGAGTAAAACACGCTCAGCCCTACAGCAGCGCAGTTTGCAACTGCAAAAACAGTTTGAGCGAATGTCTTTTTGAATACGAGCAGTCAAGCCCAGAGGTGTGCGCCTCGAATAGCGCACACCCAGGATTGCTAGATCGAAGCAACAATATAAGGGTGTAAAATACCTTCAGCCCTGGAACAGCGCAGCTTGCGACTGCAGAAATAAGCTGTGGTTCTGCACGAATGTCTTGTCGATTACGAGTTTTCGAGCCCTGCAGGTGTGCGCCTGAAATGTCGCACACCCTAATTTGTAACATAGAAGCAACAGGGGAGTAAAATTCACTCAGCCCTGGAACGGCGCAACTCACAACTGCAAAAGCAGTTTGCGCAAATGTCTGGAAAATATCACGTCATTGTTCAGTTTCACAGGGTGTGCGCAGCACACCTAGCACACCCGCATTATACACCCCTGGGCTGGATGGGGAAGGTGGGGTAAAACGGACACCGTTTTTTTCTTTTCTGTATGAATAAAAAATTAAACAAGTTAATACCACGATCTTTGGTGGCTGAGAAGTTGGTGATATCATAAACCAGGAGTGCACAACCTTTTCGCTATTGCCGGTCGCATTACGTTTACTTTTATGCATTACGGCCGCCAGTGAGTTCAAGATATTTTATATTTTGCATTGCTTCTGTTCTGCTTTCACACACTAAGCCTACCCTGCTTATACACGTTTGTTTGTCCTTCTTTCTACTAAGTACTGTATACTCATACAGCAGACAAAGAGTTTTTAATAATGCATAACTTCTATATTTTAAATTACATAACCATGTGCACGGCCGCATCAATTTTTATCGAAGGCCACATGCAGCCGTAGGGCCGCAGGTTGTGCACCCCTGTTCTAAACATTCTTACACAATTACGATAAAATTCGTTAAAATCAAAACACAGGACCTATATAAAGATTTGTATCACTTCCCTTTTTACCTTCATGCTCGTAAAAAAGTGACGCAGTGTCCCGTTTTGGGCAACAGGCAAAAAAGTCCTGATAAATTGTTTTCGTACTAAGTTTCAATTAAAACAACGCACGCTGTTTTCACACAAAGAAAATAGCGAACATAGCACAGCTCATTACAACCACGTTAGATGCAATTGTCGCATGAAAATGTGGCTTATCAAAGGTATGCACTGCATTTTTCATGGTACCATTTTTTACACAAGTTGCACTGAATCCAATCTTCTGTAATTCGTTGAACATAATCTTCTCCACAAATAATGCAGCTTCACTCTCCAGATGTTGTAGAAAATGCCACAGGCGGCACCGGGGATGTGGTGCTAAGAAAAGGTCTGGGAACGCCGTTCCCACGCGTCCTCACACCACAAAGCCGAACTCTGACACCAAATATCGCTCAGATGCCCTCACATGCAAAAAAAGCTCCTTTCGCTCTCGCAATCCACTCAGGCAAAACTGCAACTTACTCCGCAACGGCCTGAAAACTTCATGACAACTTACTCCTCTGAAACGAAGACAGCAGAGTTACGACAAACGCAAACAACCAGACGAAGCGTGCAGTACGCAAAAGTCATTGTCGATGTCACAAACAGTAATTATACAACAATGCTACGGTGCAATACACCAGATAACTTGCCAATTCTTCATTCATTCTGCTCCAGGCACCACACGTAAAAATTTAAATGAAAAATCTAAATCTTCAAGTAACGTTGTTCCCACACGTTCCCACCTCACTACACCTCTAGGTGGCACAGACATTATTATCTTTTCTGATGTTTTTAGGCATTTTTGTTGCAGACACTTTTCATTTCAAGAGATTTTTGTAAGGTGAACTTGACAATATTTCAGACTTTTATGCTTTTCTTTTCCTGGTTGTCACTTGTGCCTTTGGAATAGGTGACAACTAGGGATGCATGTAATGCGTTCTAAACCTCTGCACGATCAGATCATTTTGCTCCAAACAAGCTATTCCAAACAAGTTATCCGGAAGAGGATTTGATATTCTGGATTCGAAATAAAGATTCCGGAATCTCCCAAGTTTCCACAATGCACATTCCTAATTGTTTGTCATCCATTTGTTAACTTCTTATTTCTAAGAAGTTTTCAATGTTCCGAAGAATTTTCTGTCTAATGGTTGAAGCTTGTGAGAAGTGTGCGGAGAAGAGAGAAGCGCAATGTCATACAAACGTACATATTCAGCTGAAGCAACGGAAATGTGGCTTGAGTGATTGTCGAAAATCAAAAGGATTTTTCTTTCATTTGAAGAACTAACATATTTCTGAAAATGTTGAAGCCATTTCACCAACGTTTCACTATCCATCCATCCATTGGAAGTAACCAGCCCTAGTGATCCTGAAGGCTCCCCGTTCCTCAAACTTTCAACCATCCTTTTTGGTGCAAATAGAAAAACTGGAAGTAAAAAGTTTCCGCTCGGGTTCATTGTACATACGGCTGTAATGGTTCTCCCTCTCGCAGCACTGGTGATTTTTCCAACTTGTTTTTGGCCTATTCTGGTTATCGCTTTAGCTGGCTTCTTGTACTGTCGAAATGCCAGTCTAGTCCATATTGAATATTCTTTCACCACTTGCAATATATCATGTTCACTTAATGCTTGCTTAAGAAAATCGAACAAGCGATTGGCTTGTGCATGATTTAAAACTGTAGATCTGCTTTAAGCTTGTTCGCTATGGCTGCTGTAAGCTGATTTCTGGATGCCTTCTCATCAAACCAGTTAACCAATTTTTTCCTGCCGTTTTTTTGCGATGATTTAAAGGTACCTCAACATTGCTGGCAATTGCTAACTCAGTGGTTCCCAAACTGGCGGTAAATTACCCCTGGGTGTAATATGCGATTCTTCGGGAGGTAACTCGGAACCAAAAATGCCATATTCTTCTGTATTATACAATTGGAAAAATCCCCTGTTGGCCCCCCCCCCCGAAAAAATCCTTTCCG
>Ga0210059_1006912_pt1 | contig 18125 bp, 9 predicted proteins | sample Ectturendosymbi2_FD_188042 | JGI IMG/M metagenome (GOLD analysis project Ga0210059, IMG submission 188042) | Ecteinascidia turbinata endosymbiont from Florida, USA - Sample 2 (SPAdes) (version 2) | ecosystem: Host-associated > Tunicates > Ascidians > Unclassified | place: Key West, Florida... | reverse complement strand
AATGCAATCTTGCCCTCCTGGAAAATAATCCAAGCTAGGCTATGACATTTCCTGATAAGATCTGACTTGTGTGGTGTAAAGATAAGGTCTAAATGTTGGTGTGCATAGGCCTATAAACTGCAGTTTTGAAAACTAGATGCATACACATCCACATGGAAGCTCAAAACTGAAGACACTGTACAGTACAAAAACTTTTTTTCAATTATTGTACAAAATCTGGTATTTATGCCGTGCAAAAGAGGTGATAAATGAACATGTTGATTTTTTAAATTTTCTAACAGAAATTGTGTTCTTTGCTTGCGTTGATCAGCCATAGCAGACACAATTCTACATTTCGAATTTGGCAAACCACTGCCTGCAATGTGCACTGCACAGTTGTTCTAACTCTTCGCCATTGAGTCAAAAGACAATCATAAAAACGTGCCTATCAGTGAGGTGAAGTAATGTACGAACCAACAAAATTCTCAAACTGTTCCAAAAAATCAACCCAACTGTCTCAGTTTGTCCTTTCTACGAGAAAGATAAATTTGAGCAGTTTTGTCCAAATCAAGTCTGTCAACTCGTTCGTAGTGAACATGCAAAATCATGGAATCGTTTAATCACCGTTAAGTCATGGTGTTCGAAGACCGATACGAGACCCCCAACTTCTGGTTCTCTCGTCGAAACTTGTGTAGCTTGTTACTGTAGTAATCATCTTATATAAAAAAAAAACAGCTTCCATGCTAAGTTTCTGAAACAGATTAATTGTTACACTGGCAAACAAAACAAATTTAGCGTGTGTATTCTCAACCTCTTCGGGCCCGGATGTGATGATGTGATGTACAATATCCCCTCTCGTATGTCCTGGTTCTACGCAAAAAGTTTTCATGCGCTTTGGTGCTGAAAAAGACCTCTCGGATGTGGCATTTGCGGCAGGTAAAAATAAATGTAGACCCAAAACTTTGCAGACACCGAAGAATGCAATACTCTCACTCTCAGAGACTGACAGTTTCGACGAAATTTTTATGGAATCGTCCGTAGTGAAATTAGTAGCCAACTCGTTGCAAACGTCTACAGCGTGGTTTCTGAATTGGGAGCATTAGCCTACTTCGAGTTCAAGCTTCGAAAGATCGTCTTTTGTAGATTTCCAACCTTGTTTCCAATTCAGTGTTCAACATCCATGCATGAACAATGGTAACAAGTGCAGTGGGCGGTGAATTGGTGGTGTACAGTAAAGATAAGTTATTTTGGGCTTTCCAACTTCTACCAGCAGCTGTGTGGACACGTTCCTTAAAACTGAAACGTATTGTTGAGTCAGAAAACAGGTATGGCCATGGCCGTACCTGACGAATAGGAGCGCCGGCCTTGTTTTTGTGAGAGTGCACACCAAACATTTTAGCCGTGAAGTTGGACTTTTTTGTTTGAGAGAGATTATACCGTTTATTTTAGATAGATGAACATTTCTGGATAGTTTAGATCAGTGTTTCGCAAAGTGGGCGGAATCGCCCCCTTGGGGGCGATTTTGAATGGCAAGGGGGGAAAAACCAAAGGGGGCGACAGGGGGGCAAAACAACATAAAGGGGGCGAAAATGCTCAACCAATAATCGATCAGTGAGTTAACTTCAGTTGCCTAATATTATGACTTGTTAGCTTCTTGCAAATTTTGTTTTACTATGGTATAATCGTTGGAGGTTGTTGCTGCAGCAATTTATCTGTTAAATTTTTACTTTGGATCGTCTATGTGGCCGGTTACAGCGTGGATTATTCAGGGCTGCGGAGCCGTCATAAACACGACACAGCTCCGCCTCCGGAGCTGTTGGTTTTCATGAGTGTTGCTCTGGCTCCGGAGCTTTCTTTTTTCATGGTTCGGGATTCTGGTTGTTTTCGCACATTAATATTTTGTTGACTTGGTGTGCCTTAAGTTGAATAAAAAATGATTTAAATCAAGTGCACAAAGCTAAGGGAATACACCAAACCTTTTTGAGTGATTTAACCTGGTAGTTTTTACAAGCAGCACTGTTACCACGAGGAAATCAGCGAAAAAACAACAATCACAGATTCAGACGATTCAGAGAACAGTCACTAGCAGAAACGTAACTCAAGATAACGGTAATATAAACAATTTCTGGAAAGGCAATCGCTGGTTTTTCCGTCAATACCTGAGGACATTTTGTTGTTTCTTACAACCAGAATAAAAACAAGTGGCTGTTTGGACAACTACATTTATGTCAGAGCATTTACGCAGACCAGTCCCAATTAACCAAGTGTTTTGCACTCGTTGCATGCTTTGCCTGTTGCAGTCTTGGCGATTCCAGCTAACAGTGCTTCCCAGGCAAACTATGTAAAGAGCGCAAAAGTCGACTCTCATGTGTTCTTTCAAACACGCACACATTTGCATTAACACAAATGCGAAAATGTGTTTAAAAGCCCTTTGTTCAAAGAAATAGTATGAGAAAAAATTCACATTTGACTTTCACATTTGAATAGCTGAAAACTTTTGATTTCTTATCTTTTGCACTCCAAATAAGCGGTGATGAATCGCAAGTAAAGCACAATTTAACACTTAGGAGAAAATAAGATTAGGAGAAAATAAGACTGATAAGACTGATAAGACAAAGCTTAGGAGAAAATAACACTGATGGTTACCGTGCTGAAAACAGATTTTTTCCACAGATGAAAACTTCGAGAAAAGTCCACATTTGTGCACAATGTTTTTTTCATACCCTCCTGATAATTGTACTGCTATGCAAAGGAATGCTAGTTTGCTACCAATCATTTATAACTTTCATGTTACGCTACTGCTTGTAAACGTAATGTTTCCCAATGAACTTTGCCAATAATCCGGGAAACCTTATTGCTAGCAGGCCTAACGGTTTCTAATAAAATTTTCTACTTTACAGTGGCGCGCCGTGCATTTTACGCTTAAATCTGCAATGGAATCATATCTTAACCATACTCCCTGCTAACAACATGACTACACAGCTACAAAAGCTTTGGATATTTTATGATATACCTATTCATTATAGCTCAGTTCTTTTTAGATCGCTACACTACTACAGACCCGGCTTGATCATTCTGACTAGAAAGTAAAATGCATTGGGTGGTTAGGTCTTTTTTTACTTCTACAACAGTGGTTCACAACCATTTCGCTGAAGGAAGCCAAATCCAGACCTACGATTTTGTTAGAGGGCCGCACTAACAAAATTTTCCGCAAGTCAATTGACACGTTTTATTTTATTGCACTAACGAAGTCTGTTACACAAAATATTAGAGGTGTTACTGAAAGACACTGCCTAACGAAAGGAATCCTTTCCCAGCAAAGAATCAGACACCAAGCTCTTACAGAGTATGTATTTCTCCTGCGAAGTAGGCGTCATCAGCTCTTATTCAAACGGAATCTGTTACAGAAAGATTGCGAAAGGCCGCACAAAGGATGCTTTGGAGCTGCATGCGGCTCTTAGAACAGTGTTTGAGAACCATTTTTCAACCAATAACACCACGCCTGCCAGCTACGATGTCACAGCCTTGGCGATTATTAAACCGAAGAAACATCAAAGGCTTGCAGATCCAGTGTGGTGTCGTAACTCGTAACAATCGCGTTTAGTATGGTATAAAGAGCACACGTAAGTCTATTTGGCAGAACCGTTAGTATCTAGGAAATGTACCCGGAGCAGGAGTTACCTCTCAAATGGCCATAGCTCCAGATCCGGTCCTAAATTTTAAACTGAGCTCCGGCTCCTGATTTTTATTTTGAACTCCAGCTCCGGACACAATGCCCAGCTCCGGCGCTCCGGATCCGTAGCACTGGATTTTGAGGTATTTTCACAAGAATTCTGAACGTAATATTAGTGTCGTAATACAATTGCGTAGTTCAGCTGTTTAATGTCTTGGTTGAGCTATTTAATACGTTCTTTAAATAAAATTCTTTAATTGACTACCTATTTGCTTTATCAGGCTTGGGAAGGGGTAAACGTCGTGTCGAGAGTGAAAAGGGGGCGATGGAATAAAAAAGTTTGAGAAACATTGGTTTAGATTAATACTCATTGGCGTATCTGACGGGAGTCAAAAAGACGGATCGACCCCTGGCAAGTTAAACAAAAAAACGGCCACCACTTGGCTTATTTATTAGCATGGCGCTATAACCTCACTTCAAGGGAACGGAGAAAAAGGGCCGTTATAGGCGAACTGACGTTATGGCCAAAGTCGTGATAGGCGAATTCTACTGTATTCCGGTTTCAGTATCCTTTAGGTTTTCAGGTTGTTTTTTTGCGTTTTTCGTAGTATTTTCCAGTGATTTAGGGATTTAGTATAGCAATTCGCATCGGGTTCGCCATCATTTCTCAAGTTCTTTTCTGAATGTTGGATAGTGAGCCCCTTTCAGCTAAGTTCCCGACCTGGATCAAACCTTTAGTTGCGCCAGTCTTTATACTTTGAATATAATCAAACGCTGCAGCACATTCGGGCCCGTTGCGACGGAGAGCATTCGGGGGCACTGCCCACCCAAAAAACTTTTTGTTCCTCACGAACTCCTTGACCCATTTCTATACACAGCATAATCACTGCATCATTGAATTCTATACTCCTGTTACTAGAATCTTTATCCTTTGGCGCAACATCATCGGTATCATCACAGCGATGTCTTGAGTATATTTTGGATTTCATCCGTACAACGACGTTTAGCTATCTGGTTTCCAACAAGAGGGTGCCACTGTGCCATGGCCTGCCTCAGACCCTACAAATTACAAAATGCATAAACAGTATTCGGCAGTGGCGTAACTAAAGGGGGGCAAGGACCTCAATTTAAAATAAACTGACTTTGTTTTCTGGTCACTGATATACGCACTACGTAAATTTTTTTAAGACCACTGTACATTTCCGCTGCTTGATTTTCATTTCACGATTTCAGTCTTTCACTGACAAAATTGCTTTACACGTGGCTGTTAACCAACTTAACACAGGTAACAATGAACGCCAGATAAACTTCAAAAAGCGTCTTCGATAAGCGATACACAGGCCCGCAACCAGAGAGGGTAAAATCGGGAAATTGACCCCCCCCAGAAAATTTCACAAACGTATGTGTTTGTTAGGTGCAGCAAGAAGTTGCATAATTTCCCCCCCCCTCGAAAATATCAGTTTGTTGCGGCCCTGGCGATACATGTCTAAAACTTAAAACATCCAAGCACGCATATATGTTTATTTCATGAGCCTCAGACAACAAAAGTTCAGTTTTCTGTCTCACCGGCTAAAAAGTCTCGTAAAAGCATTATACTAAAACTATCTTCCTGAATGCACAAAAATGCGTATTTTTAGGTGCAATTTTGCAAAATTTTCCAGGGTGCATGCCCCCGGACCCCCTAGAATGGTTTTGCCTTCGGCACTTCCCCTAAAGTTGATTTGTGACGTCATATACAATTGTGACAAAATTTTGCCCCCCTCGGAAATTTTCTGCGTACGCCACTGGATACACCGTTTGGTGGTGTCGTTTGCCATAGGAACCATTGCTAACTTGTTAGCAACAGAACAGCATCACCACACAATATCCTGGCCATTTCAACAGCCGCCGGTTTAATCAATTTTTCTCCAGTATGATGTGCTTTTGCACGAAAGATTTTCCGTTCAACCGAAAAAGCATGCACTGCTTTACTGTGAGAACATGTTACTCCTCCCCAAGCAGCTGGTCGATCAATGTGACGTCGCTTCAACTGATGTTTTTTTTTCTTTGAATACTTCAAGATTTTCGTTAATGAATTTTTCATGGTTTGATTCTAGCTGCTGACGAAATTTTGCTTCTGTTAAAGAGCTGTGAGCTAAGAATTTTAAGCACAACACCTACTGTGGCCTCACTTCGCCATTTACCTTAACCGAAATAAATCCAAGCTTAAAGCAGCCACCATTATATGCAAACACCTGCTTTCTTTTTGCCATTATTAAAATAACTTGTTAAATTGATATCTTACGTGGATGAAATGGACAAAGTTAAATTAAACTTGACTAAAATCTTTCAAATCACCTGTCTTAGTTGTGCTTTCATTACTAAACTACAGTATAGCCCAGGCAAGTAACCAGCTTGGAATACCAGGCGCGCGAAAAGTTTTCTGAGGGGGGCCCAAATTTTAACTATGTCTAGCACATTTTTCCAGGGAGGCTAAAATTTTTCAGGGGGTCTTCACCCCCCTGCGCATCCCCTGGTTACGGACCTGGTATAGCCTACCAGCTAATCAAAAGGACATTCTGATAAAGAAGAGAACTCGTTAAATGCCTTTATTATGATATCACAAAAAATGCGCAAGATTGCAAAACTCAGTAAGTAGAGAAATATGAGGGCAAAATTTATATAAAACATAAGCCGAAGTCCTTTTCAATCACTGCCATAGGGGGCGGAACCGTGGGGATCGCATGGGCCTAGGCCCCCACTTTAATTTCTGGGGAGCCGGCACCCCCACTTTGGAATTTCGAACGTTGCCTAAATAGGTTTAAGTAACACAATTAGTATTGGTTCCATTGTTAAAGTAAACGGTTTTATGAAAAAAATTTAGAATTTTGGCAGTATATTGTCAATATGATTTGTAATTTGGCAGAATACACCGTGCAGTCTGTCACCCTGCTATGGCTTGCTTATCGCATTGGTGTTGTTGAACAGTGTTTCCAGATGGTGTAACACAACGCAATTTTACAAAAATTGTGTAATTTTACATGCTTGTGTGCATGGGCGTCGGAAGGATTTTTTACAGGGGTGGCACTAGTGGATTTTTCCCAAAGGTTTTCTAGAGGGAGGGGAAAAGTGGTGAAATTTGTTTTTTACCACTCGAAATTAAGAAAACGGCCTTTTTTGCTGAAATTTTCAAATTCCTGCCCCCCTTCCGACACTCTGCTTGTGTGTAGGAAAAAGTTCGTGCCACACCATTAAAAATTGGCTTAATCTCAAGCGTTTTGATACCAGTCTAAATAGCCAAATTTTTCTGAATCTTATATGCAAAATGAAATATTTGGGAGATCAAATTCAATTGTGGTTTGTTTTTGCATTGGCAACACTAAACACCTATATTAATTTCTACATTGGCAACACAGTTGGCATCCTTACAGCAGACAACTTACTGCATATGCCTTGTCTTGTCTTTGCATTCCGGTTTCTAATGCAGTTGTAGAATGAGTATTCAGTCATGTTATTTAACTTACTTCTGTGTTCAAGATGTGGAAATATTGTGATTTTGATTGTGTTTAAGACAGGTATCAATGCTGTCATTTTTGCCTGTTTTTTAAGTGCGGTTCTTGGTGTTTTTAACAGCCCAGTAAGGACTCCGTAAGCTTTCGCTGTTTTCGCCAGTAAGCTTTCGCTGTTTCGTCCTTTTCTATTCTAATAAAGACTAGATCACAACACCTGCCCTAATTTATTGTTAGTTTTTGAGGCTCGGAGGTACGAAAGGACCAGTTTCAGTTCACTGAAAGATCGTTCGCAGCTTGCAATACATATAACTGCCATCGTCAGCATCATTTGCAAGCAATTTAAAATGCAATGTTGCCTGATGCTCGGAATCCTAACTTTCGGAGTCAGACTGAAGACATCTCAATTCTCAGGCAACTTCTATTTTGGAACTTTGTGAAGATGAGCATGATTCTGTTGTTTTACTACGAGGAAGTCCGTCGTTTTTCTGGTGAATAATGTCTCATTTTTGAGATATATTTATTAATAGAAGTAGATCATAGTAAAATGTTTGTGCTTAATATGTTTTATAGTAGATCAACGTAAAATGTAAGCCATTACCAAAAAATTTTTTTCAGCAATGAACGAAGTAGACGAGTTTCTGTCTCAACAGCACAACTCACTAATCTAAGTAGAACAGGCCTCAACCCAAAAACTAAGTTATAGCAATAAACATGGTGAAAGTGTAAACATCTTAACCATGTTGTTGTAGTAAGTTCAAATACACCTGAAATGGGAATGGAAACTTGTGAAGTGTTGGATTTCAGTAAGAGTGGCAAGGTTGCTCATTCTAAGCCAGCTATGTCCAACCCAAATCGCTTACTGAGCCAATATTTATGTCACTATCCTAACCAGGGCCGCACATTGAATGACATATTAATGAGGGCCGCACATTGAATGACTTACTTTGGTCCTAGCAAACTAAATTTAGCTTAAGCTAACGTAGTGAATACGTTCGAATCCTAACTGCAGTGGTAACATAACAGACGTGATAAAGTGGCACTGAGGACCAACTGCATCAAAAATGCCACAATCAAGGTTATCAAAATAAGGACAGGTTTTCAGTATGTAGGATACTTTTACAGCGAAAACCTAAACTGGGCCACACAAAACCTTCGCCTGGGCCGCGGACTGGACATAGCTTTTCTAAGCCTAGCAGTGCTGGAAGTTCAGTTTGGAAAGAGTTTCAAAAGAAAAAGTGGTTTAGATGAAGATGAATATGGTTTCATTTGACATAAAATTATGGCGCTCGCTTTGTCACTGATAAATAAAGTACAATAGCTGTTGTCATTGCATGGACTCTAGCGGGTAACCCTACACAAATTTAGGCTAGTTGTAACTTTAATGCTAAACCCTAATAGTTGTCTTTTTATGTATCGTCCTTATCACATGACCTCTTCAACCAATCGTGTATGACACAAGGCAAAATAGCCACAGCTATTGCCTCATGAGGCAGGCATGAGGCAACGACCAAATTTGTAGGCTAATGTGCAACTTAATGAGTGGTTTTGGATTCGGATCGGATATCGGAGTCCATAATTTTTACTTTTCGGATATGGTTCGAATATGGAGTTTATGAAAAAGTTTCGAATTGGATCAGGATTGCAAAATTTCCATATCCGTACACCACTGGAGTGATTCAAGATGTCACAAATGATGGTGGTAATGTTTTCTTTGCTATGGTTTTCATATTCACAAAAAATCAAAATTATTTTGTCAGCATGTGCTGCACTCATCACAATCAATGATAATTTTTGTTACTGTATCGAATTTTTTTTTCGGCGAAGTGGAAGTAGTTAGCTGCTCTTATAATGCTGGTACGCTGCTTCGTTTGTTGTGCTGAGTGGCATTTGTGTGTGTTGTGTAGGCTAATAGTCTGTTTCATGGGTGGGCAACTTGTCTTCAGCTGGGATCAACTAGAAAATTTATTGATAACTCGCGATCGACCGGTTGGTAATAAAGTCACAATCCAAAATGCTAAAGTTGATTATCATATGTCCAAATACAGTGTACCATCGCCTTAGTAAGTGATGCACAGACAGAGGGCAAAGTGTCTGTTATGCATAAATCATGATTGCCACGCAATAATAGAAAAACATATTACAATACCTTCGCGGCATCTACCGAGCTAGCCTATGGTCAGCCATTCCAAGATGCACCAACGAATATACGTGACCAACCAATTGGATAATTTAAATGTAGTTTCTGAAATATTGATTGAAAAATGTTGTTTTTAGGTGTCTTGTCAATTCAATGCAAAATCAGGCGCGATCGACAAAGTGAGACTCGGCGATCAATCGGTTGCATCGCCCTGTTGGTCACCCCTGGTCTATCTCAGCATTTAAGCTACATTTCCTTTGGTTAGAATTTTGAACATTCTACCTCAAATTTCGTACAGTCAGCCTTTGCTAAAAGACAGTTTAAGTTTGTAGTTTTTGTAAGCAACGTAGTTTTACTATATTTTATACTGTGATGTAGTCTCAGCGTTTCAAAATCTATTTTCTTTATTTTACCAAGTGACTGAATACTGGAGCACTTTTTTGCAATTAGCTTAAGCAGATTGGTTGAATTGGTCACATGACAAGAACTATGTCCTTGGATTAGCGGATCGTCTTTGCCATATAACCTAAAACCCTAACCCAAATGGTAAACCTGTGTCTGGCTTTCAAAACTTTTAAAAAAAGTACTGTAGCTTACACCAAAAGTTTTCCCATAAAAAGAGCTGTCTCTATTCGCCGAGCCGAAACAACAATGCTGAGAGCCCAAACGACGACCACTCGCACAGCAGAAATTCCCACTCGACCAGGTTCATTGTACCAACTGCTAGTGCCACAAACTCAGTGTCAAAGGTGGACAAAGCCGCAGATACACTACAGTTCAAATGGAAAAATAACCACAGGCACAGCAGAGCTATACCTCTGGCATCAAAATATGCACTAATTTTCTGTTTTTATAATTGAAAGTGCACAACATGTGATGTTATTTTTATGGATTGGGTCACAAAATGACAGGGTGTTTTTGTTTGGAAGTGGCTATAGATCCGCTGGCAGTGACACAGTTAGAATAAAACGCTGAGTTTGTCACATTAGCAGCACTGTCATAGTAGTCAGGTACAGTCCCGTCCCACGGGGGCTTTTGCGGGCTTAGCCCCCCCAAAAAAGCTCCAAGGCCCCCCAAACTGAAACATGAAACATTATAAATCAGTTGAGATTTTGTCAATTTTTGGAGTGTCAAGCCCCTCCGCACAAACCCGAAGCACCCCGCAGAAACGCAAAGCCCCCCTATTGAAAACTTTCTGGCGACGGTTCTGGTCAGGTAGACGTGTCTTACTGTGTGAATGGTTTTCGTGCTGACTCTTGCCATAATCGGGAACCATTTGTTTTGGTTGTAGTGGTTGCACTTTTCACGGTACCGTTTCTTTTTACTTTTTTCAAAAGTTTCCAAACTTTTGTGGTCAGATGTGTGGTTTAGGTTTAATAAGTGTCCCTTCCTGCCCTTCCTGCCTCACAAAGGCTTTGCGCTAACGGGGCCGTTTGAAAACTGCCAAGTGCGAATGTTTATGAAGCAGGGCTGATTGCCAAGTGCGAATGTTTCTGAAGCAGCCGAACAGACGGCTCCAGCAGTTACTTGCTGTTGAAAATAAAACAATTTTGCAGCAGCCAAAACCGTCAACTTTTTACATAATGTTCCACCTCACACTAATTTTTTATCCACATCACACTGGCATGCGTTCACAAATGCTTTACACTAACGGGTCATTTGAAATATGCCAAGAACGAATGTTTGTGAAGCAGCGTCGAACACAGGGCTGAAGCACTTACTTGCTGTCGAAAAAAATATTTATGCTCAAGCAAAAATCATCAAATCTCTACATGATAGGTTTTAACTCAGTAAGAAAATTTCTGAGTGATTGTTTATCCACATTACATTAGAAACCGCTCCCAATGAAACGCAATGTGACGAGACAATCAGCCACATGGTTACAGAAGGCAGATCTTATTTCCGCACTCTGCGAAACGCGTGCGTGACTGCAGGCAAAACCACCATGACTGCAGGCAAAATATACCATGGTTGCTTTGAAATGCTCTCCTGCCCACACCGTATGTCAGCGAACATTATAAATATATGTTTCTGGTTGCTAGAGACTTGTACGAAATGTTCTTACTTTATAGAGGAAAACATACGACCCGGCACTCAACGGTAGGCATTTGAAGTGAAGTACGAGTATATCGTACGCCGGTCCACGAACATACCGTGGGCCGGCGGCCTGCACTTGGGCAAGTTTCTTGACAACCGGCGCTTGATGTGTTGTGCCTTGCTCAAGCGCACAACAGCGATAACACAGGCAGGTTTCGGGAGTCAGCCCATACGATCCGGAACCGTCGCTTGTAAAACATTTCGTTGCGTCATCGAAGTCGCGTACATATTTGCATCAGTAAAAGCAATTACCGTAAAATTTCTTGTTTGGGAGAAAACAACACGCAAGGAACTTCAACCCCTTGAGTTAACAAGCGAGGTAACAACAGAATTTGCCTATGAAGGCACCTCTAGAGGATTGCATAAAGAGCGTTATTGCTGAATTGACATTATAAGCGAATTGAAATGCATATAAAAGATGCCATCGCGACCAAACAAAATGTAACGTTAAGGGCGAATTGACGTTACAGGGGAAGCCGTTATAAACGAATTCAACTGTATAGAACAGATTTACATAAGGTTTCAGGCCCCATTCTGATTACAGTAAAAAGTTAGTTTCAAGGCAAATTGTTTATTTTTAGGGAAAATTGTTATTTTTAGGGCAAATTGTTATTTTCAGGGCAAATTTTTTCTGCCCCCCCAGTAAAATGCCTTCCCGTGCGCCTATGGGTGACACTGTACAATTTATTGCCCTCGACTCTTGCGTCGCATTTTATAACGCATTACGGCAACTTTTACCGACCATTAGCACAAACGGCGCCTGCCTGGTCTTTACCACAATGAAGAGATAAACACATAGCAGAAAACAGTCGGTCGGTCAGTCAGACAACTCGCTCGCGACACTACTCAGAAAAAAGGGGCCATGCAAGACTGTGCGAGGTTGTAAATACACGCGCAGAAATACGAACAGGAAAACGCATTCAGCACAAGGCGCGACTGTTAAGTCACGTGATACATACAAACGAAGTGTGAACAGTTTCTGCCCAGCAGGATGGCTCAGTGAGCAGTCTATTACAATGCGTTGATTCCAGAGCATACGTATTTACCCATATGGTTGGGCCACTGGCCGCAACACTACCAAGCGTAGTCCAGCCTACTGCACACTTGTCATGGATTAGTGTCATGTTACAGGCGATGGATGAATAAGTTTTCGAAAATGAAGGTCCACTGGTGGACCTATAACCACTGCCTGTTTGTTTTGTATTTAACTAGTGTCGCATTCGGATACGGATGGATATCGCATAATAAATTTCAGAAATTTTCGGATAAGGATTGGATGTGGATATTCAAAATATTTATCGGATATGGATCAGGAGTTAAAAAATCAATATCCGCTCCCCTCTGGTGGGTGTGCAGTTTTGTTTGCCGCGTTGTGTGCGGACCTTGCAGGGCAAGCCTTCGGGCGTATACCTGTTTGTGATTGTTATGGCTTGTGTAACAGACCATAGAGATGTTGATACTGTATGGCTGGTAACAATCCATACAATTGAAATGGCTTGTAACTAGAAGAATGAAAGCAGAAAGCAGGCAGATTCCTCAGGAGCTTGCCACAAGGCATTATAAACACGCAATCCGGTGAGGTGAATAAATCAAAATTTCATGAATAAATAATTAAGACATTAAATTTTGACGAATATTTATCGAACTGATTATACACCGGCAGTTGACTCTATACATACCGCAGTTTGTTGGAGGCCCCCTTGGATCTTGAGGTCCTAGGCTTAACACGTTTCATTCCGGGGTACGAGATACTCGTACTTTCATGCCAACGCTTGCCTACCGGTGAACGAGTATACTCTTACTTGCAATCCCATGCCAGCAGTTGCCTCCCAGAGCGCGAACTCCTGCTTGCACAGTGGGGTTCCAGAGATTGCCTCCAGCGAACGCGAACTCGCGTTTGGCAGAGCGTGAAGCCAGAGGTCGCTCAAAATCTCAAATCACAAACATAACTTTCATCATTGGTATTCATAGCCGAAGTGGCCAATAAAAGTAACCTTGGCCAAAACTGTCCATGAAAAACAAAAACTTTCACGGTTGGTAACCTTGACCAAAAATGACCAAGAAAAAACAAAACTTTCACCGTTGGTAACCTTGGCCAAAAATGACCAAGAAAAACAAAAATTTTACCGTTTGCATGCTTGGCCAAAAATTACAAAGAAAAAACAAAACTTTCACCGTTGTTATCCTTGGCCAAAAATGGCCAAGTAAAAAAATCTTTCACTATTGGTAACCTTGGCCAAAAATGACCAAGAAATAAAATCTTTCACCATTGGTATCCTTGGGTGAAAATGCTAAAAAAACAAAAACTTTCACCGTTGGTAACCTTGGCCAAAAATAGCCAAGATTATTTTTTTGAAAACGAGTGAAATTCGCATTGGGTCAGTGTTCGTGTGACATACCAACAACGTTAGCATTCCAAGGTAACTTTTCAAGAAATGAACATTGCACGAATGTTTTTACTTGCTTCAACTTGTTCCTTGTGTGCGCAAGAAATTTCGCAATGGAAAAAAACATTTCGCGAAGAGGCGGCTCCACTGAGATAATTGGTATTTTTGCTCTCGCAAGAAACCCTTTATGGACCACAGAAGCCGATGTATTCACATTACTGCACGATTTTTGCGATAACTTGCAAACCGCTGAAGTTACGTCCACCAGGAAGGTCTTGTAAGAAAAGTTTTTTCAACGCGCATACTTTGAGGTATTGGCGATAGCTTTGTGGCGTCATTAGCGAACTCAAACAGGAGAAAAACTGAAAAAGCAAAGTAGTCAAAACAAAAGCAGGTCAACAGGTTTGCCAATGACTGGGGAACCAAGGCGACAAAGATACCCTCATTTTCTAGTTTTTTCATTTCGTGCCAAGTTTGACCCAAGATATCTCACAAACCTTTCGATATTTTAAAATAAAATTTTCATAGGTCAACGCTAATTTTATCAGCAACAATTCTTTCAAATATGAGCGAAAATTATCACGAAATAAAGCCGTGGCGAGGTTTGAAAATTTGAGAAAATTTATAGCAGGAGCTAAAAACAGTGAAATTTGGGGGGCCATGACCTTTGAAAGTCACAATACAGATAATGTTAATTTTTCAACATTTGGCAAAGTTACTAGCATCCCTGAAATAATGGAGTTGTTCACTAATGTAGTTTGGCAGTAATAAGGCTTTAAACATGGCCAAATATGAATAATTTGCGTCTCCCCGGCTACACCCCCCAACTAAAAGGCATTATAATCATGCCATTTCTCGACAGATTTCATTCAAATTTTTGCAGATGTTCATCATGTGGGGTAATGACAATTTGAGTAATATTGCAGGAAAATTGAAGAGGGTCGCTTGACCACTTCCAGAGAATTGATACGGAATGGCCCTAAAAGGGTTTTAAAACTTTTCAAGCTATGAACATTGAACCAGTGTCTTTGTTTTTACAACTTGGTGCTTATTTGCGCATGAAATTTGGCAACGTTGAAGCGGTTGGTAGGATACAAATAGGAAAGAAAAAGCATCACACAAAAAGACAGCTTCATTTACAACATTGGTCGGTTTGGTTTTCGCAAGGAACAAACGTTTGCAGTTATTACAGCATCAGCCAAGGCATTGATGGGTTTATATCTTTCCAAGCAATACAGATTGTATCAATGTTTGTAATTTTTCAAATTGTTGCTTGTTTGCGCACGAAATTTGGCAATGTTGAAGCGATTGATAGGTTACAAATTCGAAAGAAAAAATATCTCGCGAAAAGGCACCTCCATCGAGAACATTGGTAGGTTTGAATTCTGAAAGGAACAAAAAACGTAGTGAATACAGCATAAACCAAGGTGTCGATGAGTTGGAAACTTTCCAAGTAAGGAACAATGCACCAATTACTTTAGATTTTCAACTTGTTGATTATTTGCACATGAAATCTGGCAAAATTGATGTGGTTGGTAGGCCACAAATCAAAAGAAGCTCGCGAAAACGCAACTCCCCTGAGACCGTTGTTAGGTTTGGTTTTTGCATGTATCATGAATCGCAATGAATGCAGCGTAATTGGAAATAATGATATATTTGAAACTTTTATGAATATTTGAAGCACTGCTGATTGCATGAGGAAAGGGTATTTTAGGACGAAACTTTGGCTGGCTAGGCTAATCGCCTAAAAGAGTCAGAAAAGTTATAGTTTATTTTCCTACACCGTTTTTCTAACTATCCCGTTGTGGGTCTAAAATATGCCTCCCTTTAACTTCCCTGAGCATAGACAACAGCAGATCATACACAGCCATCAACAATGCCTGTAATTCTCAAGCATTGGGATCACTAATGTGAATTTAAACAGAGCGAATTGTATTGTTATTTTACCAACGGTAATACATCATCAACATATTAATGGCGTTCAATAGTCAAACTGCGCCATTATAGTACATACAACTGCATTCACTAACTTCACTGTGCAGCTGATAACACATTACATTTTTAAGAAGCAACATTTACACTTAACTTCTCACTTTCTGCAACACTTTCATTTAAAATGCTCACAAAACCTCGCTTTTCCCTCACAATTTTCCTGACATATTATCTGCGTTTGCTAGTGATTGGTTGAATTAATGCCTTTCTTTCTAGGTTCCTATGACGTACAATTTGAAATTTCGTAATGTTTTGCACGTACACACCACTTGTTTTGCCCCAAAATTGTCCATGTCGTGCTTTCCTTGAATTACCCTTTTAATCGATAAATCTAGGTCACACAGCCTAATTTAATAGTTCCAATTATTACTGCCACAGCAGCGACGTTTCAGCATGTCGTCATACTTCTGGCAATTTTGCTTACTTGTCCAGGAGAACTTGTTTCACCAAGCACCTCTCCTGTTTCGTATGATGAAATGCTTCCAACCGGACCCTCCCTTTTGCCTAAGCGCCGGGGCATGCTCCAGTACAACAAGCATCACATCCACACAGCAAGTTATCCATCCAAATCGTAATTTCAGTTTCAATCTCTCTTTGTGTGTCCGTCTGTCTGTGTTTATATAGGCCCCATTTCTCTGCTTTATTCATTTTAGTTCAGCATTTTTCCAGGTAATTTTCCCTATATCTTACAAACTATTTTTTCGACACAACATTCTCTTATCTCTCTTTATTTTGTGCTTACTACTGTCAGGGTTTTGTCTTTATTCCAAATCTTTCTTTATGCATTTTAAGCATGATACCGTCAGGTATTTTCCTAAATCCTAGTCTTTCTACATTTATTTTGTTCATGTTACTGTCAAGTTAATTTCCCTACTTCACTTCTCACTATTTTGTTGTGCATGATACTGTCAGGAGATTTTCCTTGTTACTGGTAATTGATCACTTACAAAAACCCAAGATTTATACTTCTATCTTAACACACAACAATATTAAACTGCATTTCATAAACTGCACACATTCAATACATGTTCGTCAAATTCTGGTAAATCTAACCGTATCGCTTCACCTACTAGTTCATAATACGTCACTGCTTCCAGTTTTCTACAGGTTGAAACTGGTTAATCACGCTTCAATGCGTAATCACTTGCTCATGATGTTTTTTTTAAACGCCGCATCAACGGGGAATAACGCAACATTGGTAAGAAAGTTTCTTTTTATATTTTCGTAATTAATTTACTGCTACACCAATATCATTGGGTTTTTGACTTTTCACTCGTTTGCCTTTTTACAGCAACTTCTCGTACCACCTCTTTTAAACCTCTTCGTCTATTCAAGTGCGTGTATTTCACGTTTCGTTGCATTTCATCATGAGCTAGCATTGAGTAACGCACCCCATGATGCCAGCAGTGCAATGCTTGTTTCAGTTAGTTCCGGAGCTTGTTTTTCTGATGGACCTTCGCTGTCATTCACGTATTGTCCTAGATTTGTAAACCGTCCGTTTTCCAGAGACTTCGGTACGTATTCCAGCGTCTCATCCACTTTTTACCCGTTTCAGGGTCAATTTCGTTTACGGTGGCTATTACCTTAGTTCATACTTTCATTTAAATGTTCGACCACCATGTTGTAAGGACTTCCCGTGCACATATTTCTTTCTGTAAAACATGAAATGGTTAGTCATAACCGCTTTTCAGTCAGTCTTTACTTCTGCCTCAGCAGGTGCTTTCTTTTTGTGACTACGGTTACCCAATTCAATTGTTTCTTTTAGCCAACTTATTATTGTATAAGAATTTCGTAATTAGCATTCGTGTTTTTCACAATTTCTTAACTTCCTCATATATGTTGCGTTTTCCTTAATATACCAAATGCATATCAATACCCGTTGTTCAGTTCAATATTCACACTATAACTTTTTGTAAATCGTTAATATAGTACAGTTAGAATACACACACAACACATTTTGTCTTTTGACTACTTCAGTTCACTTTCCCCATGCCTTCCTCAGCTTGTATCAGAATGACAATTCGCACAGGTTATTTCTTCAATGTTGATTCACTGCTATTTTCACCATTTTCTGAGCCAGTCATGTTATGGTCACTTGTTACCATAACAGGTATAGGCAAATCGGCAAGCCAACGTTTGATCTGCGACAAGCGCTAGACCGACTCTTGCGCTCTCACGCGCCTCAGACGACGGTGGTGCGAATTTTTGCGCTTTGGCGACTTTTCAAAGGTGTCCTGTGAAGGTGCGAAACTTCTGAGGACACTTGCCGAAAAGCATACCGGTAGGGAACGTTTGGGAATTTGGCAAACCAATTCACGAACCCGGAGTGGAACGTGTTAAAATCCTCGAGAGACTCATCTACACTCGTG